>Ga0136601_1000002_pt1 | contig 242945 bp, 241 predicted proteins | sample AntRauMFilla2699_FD_181020 | JGI IMG/M metagenome (GOLD analysis project Ga0136601, IMG submission 181020) | Saline lake microbial communities from Rauer Islands, Antarctica - Metagenome Filla 2 #699 | ecosystem: Environmental > Aquatic > Non-marine Saline and Alkaline > Saline | place...
AGCTTACATCAGTGATACTCTGAGCTTTAGCGGGAGACATGAAAAAAGGCAGCACTAAAAAAAGTATTTGAGTAATTGCTATTAATCTTAAGCTGTTTGTTTTTTTCATATTTGATTGTTTAGGGTGGTTTGAATTATCATTTTCACAAAAGTAGCATCTAAAATAAGAAAAACTATCCATGTAAAAATAGCTGAATAAATTATAGAACCGCTCTTTTGAGCTATCAGTCCAGCCAATGGAGCAACTATTATATAGGGTGATCTTGCCCAGTCAAAGGTGCTCATTGAAACCAAGAACAAATAAAAAAATGACGCTTGTATTATATTAGCATAATATTTATTACTTAGCTTTTCCAAAAAATAAAACATAACAAAACCCCTGAAAAAGAATTCATACAGAGCAATAAAAAATCCCACTACTATTAACTCTCTTAAAACAAAATATTTAAAGTTAACTATAACATTTACCGGCAAATAATATTTTTCAACAAAATCAAATTTCCAAAAAAGAAGGCTGAAAATAATCAATAATATTACTGCTGATAAAAGTCCGTACATGAGTCCCTTTTTCCAATCTCCTATCTTTAACCCAAAGTCTCTTAAAGGTTTTTTTAAAACCCATTTTATATATAAAACAGGTAGAACTAAAACAAAACTAATAGCAACAAAGATTCTCTGAAAATCATCACTTACATGAAAGGCTTTGTATAAAAACAAACTTATCATCATAATAACTAAGCTTATAAATATTTCACCTTTAATTATTTTTTTTATACCCATAACACAAAATTGTTTGTTTTTACTTATTGGCTTTTCTGTCGGCTAGTGACATCCAATATATTACCCCCACAGTTATCATTTCAAATGGCAAAAAATTTAATCCAAACAAAATTCCTTCTATAATGGTTCCCCCAATCAGAACAAGAAACTTCCTGGTCATCCTCCTAGCCACCCTTCTCTGAGAACTAGATATACCATCAAAAAGAAGTACGAAACCAATAGCTATTGAAACACAAAAAGTTACTACTGTTCCTACTGCAGGGAGAGACCCTATGAAAGCTAGGTCTAATAAATCCTTAAATCCTGCTAGAGCAAAGGCTACACCGTAAATTGCAATATCAGTAGCCATTATAGCAGTCGGTGCGGTAGCAATATTTTTCGCCTTTTTCGTTATCTTTATCGGATTTTTCATTCCCTTAAAGGGATTTTTTTTATTCTTAGCTGTCTTTTTCTCTTCTCTTCCGCCATACAAGCTTTCTTTCGAGCGACTCCCATCAGCTTTTTTTATTCTGTTTTTCACAGCACTTCTCCTCGCTTCATTCAATCTTATTTTATTATTAAATTCTTCTGACATAATGATATAAATCACGAATCAACACGAATCTCTCACTAATTTTCCCTAATTTCTAATTAATGATTTCGGATTCGCGATTATTCGAGATAAATTCGAGTCGATTAGCGATTTATGTTCGCATTATTCTAGTTCTTTCTTGGCCTCTTCCATCTCCAATAACTGTCTCGGGTCGGACGTAATAATCTGATCTTCGCTATATGAAGCCACTACTCTTATCGCTGCATGCTTATTTCCTGCAAAAAATATTCCCTCTCCTACATTACTCTCGAGAAGCAAAAACTTCTCCTGATCTGTAAGAAAAAATGTTTCCTGAATCACATCTATAGATGCTGTTGATTGCTTGAGTAAAAACTGAATCGAAGCATTGGTTACAATTGGTTTTCCGTAACGAGAATTCATAAAATCATTTACATCCTGAGTAATAGTTGTAAGTCCAGTATAATACTTTCTGCATCTTTTTGCTATTCCAAAAAGGAAAGAAGCGGCATCTTCATGTTGCATCATAACCCAAGCTTCATCTACCACAACCATTCTTTTTTTCTTCTCAACTCTCATTTCATTCCAAATAAACTGAAGAACTGTATACATAGCAATTGGACGAAGCTCGTCTTCCAAGTCTCTAATATTAAAAACGATTAAAGAATTATCCATTTTTATATTAGTGTGATTATTGAGAAATCCTGAAAATATTCCTTCGGTATATCTCTCCAGCCTAACTGCTAAAGACTTTGCTCCATCCATGTTCTTTAAAACATCATAAAGATCCGACATAGTAGGAAATTTATCTGGGGTCAATAGCCCAAAATTTGTACTTTCTGTTATATCTCTTATAGAATAAGTTTCTCTTATGGCGTTATCCAGTATAGAATTTTCTTCAGGAGTTAAATTTCCCAACATAATCCTCAAAAGTCCTACTAAATTTGATATATTGTTTCTAAGTATATCAGCAGAACTCTCTCCCTCAGCTACTCTTGGCAAATCAAAAGGGTTTAAGTTAAATTCAGAGCTAAGAGATATCTTTATAAAACTTCCTCCGGCAGTATCTGATAAATGCTTATATTCATTTTCTGGATCAATTATTATAACACTTGTTCCCATTATCAAAGATCTGAGTATTTCTAGTTTTACAGCATAACTCTTTCCTGCTCCAGATTTAGCAAAAACCACCATATTAGCATTTTCCATTTGAAATCTGTCAAAAAGTATTAAACTATTGTTATGCCTATTTATCCCATAAAGAACCCCTTTATTAGAAGAAAGGTCCGAAGAAACAAAAGGAAACAAGGTCGAAAGAGGAGATGTGTTTAAATTATTAGCTATATCCAGTTTATCATCACCAAGTGGCACGGTAGACGCGAGCCCTTGTTCCATCCTGAAGCTAGCTGGTTTCGTGTATATCATTTGAGCCTCCAGTGCAGACTGAATAGCATGTTGCATTTTATTTAAACCTTTTGCACTTTCGCTAAACATGGTTATATATATGCCTACCCTAAAAAATCTCTCTGTTCCTTCTTGAAGCTTAGTTCTGAGTTCTTCGGTGTTTTGCATAGCAGACTCAAGCATTGGATTTCTAACCTTACCACTCTGAGATTCCAAGTTTATTCTTGATTGAATTTGTGTAGTTGTTTTAAGCAAACCTTTAAGAACTTCGTTAGTATCCACTGGATGAACAAATATAGATATGTTAATAGGAAAATCAACATTTATAACGGGAGAGAACCAATTGGCGCTAAGAAATCTTGGAAAAGCCATAACAAAAATAGTTTTAGAGAAGGTATCTCCTATCTCTAGGTGACTAGAGGAAACCTTGAAAGCGGCTGGTGCAATAAGATCTTTAACCACTGCAACACCCTTCCTATACTCACTTTCTTTATCTAAAACAAAGCCTCCTGATTCTTTTTTTTTATTTTTATCTAAAAACATAAAATATATAATTTTAACTCTAATTTTACTTATTTTTTATAAACTTTCCCCCAACTCTATGGCCTCTAAATCTTTTATTACCGTACTAGAGTAAAGGCTTGGATTGTACGAGCTATACAAAAGTTCTATTATTTCATCTGTTTTTAATGGAACACTCTTTACTCCTAAGCCACTTAGTCCTGCAGCTATTTGATCAACCCTTTGCCATAGTTGATTCCTGTATGACTCAAATGTTTCTACATCCTCAGTTATTTTTTCCTTAGGGCTAAGGGTATTCATAATTCCAGAAAAAATCCCACCCTCACCCTTATTTTCTATAGGATAAAATGGAACCACTATATAAAAATGCTTAGACATTATTTGAGAAGCTTCTGTTAATTCTTTCACAAAATTACTATACTCGGAAATCTGCACTCTCATAAGCTCGTTTGTCTGACCTTTCTTCTTTTCCTCTAATAAATCTAAGTAAGGATCTACATCCAACCTTTTAGAGCTAATAAGAACTTGAATGGGGAAATCTAAGGAATTTAAAAAATTTTGATATCCATAAACTATTGCTTCCTGCTCCTCGGATGATTTCAGGTCAAAATTTATTGAAGAAACAGTCAGTACGGATCTTAGGGATCTGTTTTTGAGAACTATTATATCGTTTTTTATCTCTTCAACATCTATATACTTCTGGGAACTCAACCCTCCGCTCTTTTGTTTTTTATTATTTTTTGAATGAAATAATTCCATGTTTCTTATTAGCTTAACTAGCTTTTTAGGCTTGATAGCTTTTTCTTTTTAAACTTATTACTTTTTTGAATTCATTTTTCTAATCATAACATTAAGCATTTTCATAATCTCCTCCAATAAAGAATCGATTTGTGTATAATTCAGGTTTTTTGTCTTAGATAGTCTTTTTGATATTTCAATCTGTGTTTCCAACTCTGCGCCTGAAGCATAGGCTGTTCTTAGAAAATGCAAATAATCCTTTTTTGTTCCTCTATATCTTCCTTCTGCTATATTTGAAGGTATGGAAACTGTAGATCTTCTAATTTGCGATATCAATCCATAAATTTCTTCTTTGGGATAATTTTCAGTTAACTCATATATTTTAACAACCAAGTCTATGGATTTTTGCCAGACAATTAGGTCCTTATATGAGTTTATCATAATAATCTTTCCTAATTAAGCTAGTGAAGCTAAAAGCTAACAAAGCTATCTACCTAATATATCACTTTCGCTATCAAGAATTTTAGCCAAATTAACTATATCTTCTCTTCTTGGTACATCTTTTTGGGATTTATTTTTCTTGATATCGTCATTACTTGTGTGTTTCTTGGCAGCTTTCTTTGAATCATCATCTCTTTTCCAAACATATATTTTTGGCTTAACAGAAAAAAATAATATATGCTTTATAAGGTCTATAAAAGGCTTACCATTGGGCTTGTAAAAGGCTAGTGCAATAAAAAGAACAACCACTGGAATAGCTATGATAATGAACAATGCCTTACTGCTTATGGTAGCCCACATAATTAAAATGACAGCCCCCAGTGCGAATATCCAAAGAATTTGCTTAGCAGTCAAAGGACCTACTACAGTATCTTCAACATCTATAAATTGTGGTACGTTATAATGCATATTATTTATTAGCTCAATTAGCTTCTTTAGCTTTTAGCTTTGTTAGCTTCATTAGGCTTGATAGCTTTTTCTTTTTAAACTTATTACTTTTTTGAATTCATTTTTCTAATCATAACATTAAGCATTTTCATAATCTCTTCCAATAAAGAATCGATTTGTGTATAATTCAGGTTTTTTGTCTTAGATAGTCTTTTTGATATTTCAATCTGTGTTTCCAACTCTGCGCCTGAAGCATAGGCTGTTCTTAGAAAATGCAAATAATCCTTTTTTGTTCCTCTATATCTTCCTTCTGCTATATTTGAAGGTATGGAAACTGCAGATCTTCTAATTTACGATATCAATCCATAAATTTCTTCTTTGGGATAATTTTCAGTTAACTCATATATTTTAACAACCAGGTCTATAGATTTTTGCCAGACGATTAGGTCCTTATATGAGTTTATCATAATGATCTTTCCTAATTAAGCTAGTGAAGCTAACTAAGCTAAAAGCTAGTGAAGCTAGTCAATCGGTTTTATGGTGCCAAAAAAATTATCTTTTTGTTTTTCTTTTTTTTGTTCTTTTTCTACCGGAAGCTCTTGCGGGGTCGAAAATTTTATATTATCTTCTTTATTTTCTTTTTTTCTGTTCTCATTTTTTCTATTCTTCTTACCCAGCAGTTTGCTCATCACCCCTTCTTTTTTACTATTACTTTTTTCAAAATAATCGCTTCTCAAATTAAAACTATTCCCTCGAACATGATTAATATTTTTTGGAGGATCCTGAGTTTTCTGCTCCTTCTTAATGCCTCTATCATTCAAGCTATTTTGGTTACCAATAGAATAATTACTGTTTTTAATAATATTTTCTTTAGGCAAAGTTTCTTTTTTTTCTTTCAGTTTATTTTCTTGCTTATTGTTTTCTACGCCTGTACTAACTCCTTCTTGAGGCGATACTGTATCATTAGCAGACTCTCTTATATCAAAAACTATCTCCTTCTTATCAGCATCCACCACAACAGGCTCATTATTAGTTAAAGATTTAAGTATTATAGAAAGTTTTTGTTTTTCTGTACTGCTTGTATTTTTTGCGTTTTGACTGTGATAAATATATCCACTAATTTTCATAACATCACCAGCGCCTGCTCCCACAACACTATAATAATCTTTTATCCAATTTCTTATCGAACCTTTTACTAAATATTCCTTACTACTGAGTTTAATTAAATTTTCAGATATAATTTGATCTTGAATTTTTGGATATTTTTCCATTGCCTGAGAAACAGTCATCTTGACCGTATCGGCCTTCTCTGCACGGCTCTTGACTTCTGTATTTATAATTCTATCCAAAACATAAGAAGCAATTTCATCTGCTATTTGCTTATCTATTTCAGCTTCTTCAATCAAAACTTCAGAAAAATCATCTTCACCAATTGTCCCAAAATAATAATTTCGAATCATCCTAGCAATCGAAGCTATTTGCAAAAGCTCAAGATCATAGTGTTTTCCAATTCTCTCTATTTTTTCAGCCGTCTCATGCGAAACAAGTTTATTTTTGATATTTTCTGGTAATTGAAGAAATTTTTCCTGAATTTCCCCAACCTGCTCACGGGTTTCCTCATCTGGATTTTTTGTACTTGGAGCTAGCAAAGGCGTTACGCATCTTCTTTGTTTAACATCCTCATTCAAGTCATTAAATTTTACTTGATTATTGCTCATATCTCAAAAATAATATTTCTTAGATTACCCCCTCGTTTGATAATGCCATTCTCTGATTTGCACTTAAATTTTTTAACACTTCGTCTTTTCCAGAATTATCAATTCCCGCATAAGCCTGATACATTGAATCTCTCATCGCAGTTCCCTCAGCTATATCCAAGCTGTTGCTTGATCCAAGTTTTTTATCAATTTCGGCATAAATTTTATCGAAATCTTGTTTTGCAAATTCTGAGTGATTCAATTTTGTCAGCTTATTACTTAGCTCCCTTTCTAGTATCATCTCTTTTGCCACATCCTCATTAACTCCATTGTCATTCATCACGGTAGCCACCTCAGTAGCATCTTCAGCTTTATTTCTAGCATCTATACTAGCGACAATATCAATTCTCGATTCCTTATTTGCTCCCTTAAACCTATCAGTTAAATCACTATTTCTTTGAGTATTTGTCGATTTATTCATCACGTTGCGATAAGTTGCTTCATCAAGCTTCTTTCTATTCAGTAACTCTTCTGCTGCCGCGACATCTCCACTATTAGCCTTTGTTTTCAAATTGTCATTGGTATAATTCTTCATTTGCTTTTTATCTTCTTCAAACCGTTTTCTTTCTAAATCACTCATAGCACTACTAGAACCAAGTGCTCCAGCAATTCTAGCTTCCCTTGTTTCTCTGCCCTTCTTTAATTTATTTGAGATGTCAGTGTATCTAGTCTTAACAACACCAGGAATACCTGTTGAATTTGCCATCATCTTAGTTCCACCCCAAGCACCTTGCCTAACCCTCTTTCCGGTACTTTTCGCAAAGTTCATAGCTACTCCAGAAGCCATACCTCCAAATTTTTGAGATGCAATAAGTCCCATCCCAAGAAATATCACTGGAATAGTAAACAATATGCTTCCTCCAACAAATCCTGGGTCTGACAATGTAGCATTCTCTACTAATTGAGTTTCACCAGTGGCATTAAACATCTCGTTTGCTACAAAAATAAAAAACACCAATGCTGGACCCATAATTGAATACTTAAACAAATTATCCCACCAGGAATTAGCAACGCTTGATGTAGCTGGGAAAAAAGATAGCACAAAACCCACTGGAGAAAGCATTATAAGTATTGCAAAAGCCATTATTCGTATGATTAAGTTTATAGCAATAGCAAATATCGTGAGAAATAAAATAAATTGAAATATTATAGAAAGAATAATCGCTGGTATGGTAGCTATTTCTGACATAGATTCATTAAGCATTCCCATATCTGTCATCTGAGCAATCAACGCAGACTCTGAAGAAACATTACCACCAGACTTATCGATAAGCTCTGAAAAAAAATACATAGCTGAGTTTGAAAAATCTATGATAAATAAAGATATCGGGTAACTAAAGTTTACAAGTAGAGCCATAACAATAAGCATTACCAACATTTTTTTAAGATTATATTTTTCTACCTGAAATATCGTAGCAAAAGCAGAAAAGAGAAGAATAAGCATAAAAAACAAGTTAAGAAAATCTCTCACTATTTGCCACACCATATAAATTGCTTCGTTATCACCTACAACTGTATCAAACAAGCTTTTACCTGTATCATTGACTCCAATAACCGCATCGAACATACTAGCAGATGCCAAAACTAACCAGTGAATCACAGTTAACAATCCCCACAAAAGCCCTTTAAAAGCCCCAGATAATGGATTCCATACACCACCTGCTTCTTCTATGTTGTCATGAACATCTCCAGCAAGAGTTCCTTCTCCACTTCCAAAATGATAAATTGCCCATTCTCTGAACTTACTCATAGCATCAACTGTTTGTGGTCCTGTGCTAATTTTTACCACATCACCAATTCTACTACAATCATCAGTGTCACAAAAGGAAATATTCAAGTTCCACACAACAATTCCTATTACTAAAAATATCCCTATTTTTCTAAACATTTTCTTATCTAAAATTTTTAAGATATTTTTTGTGGTCTTAATTTTTAGCCAAATAAACTGAAGAAGTGATTTGACTAAATTGCTATTAACATTTTTCATTTTAAGTTTTAATCTACCTATATTAAATAGATCAAATTATTTTTTATTTTAATCTCTTATGTTTATTTACTGTTAACTATTTATAAATTAATAGTAAATCATATATATTTGACATATTTCTTATTTATAACTATAGCAGAAAAATAAACAAAACAAAAGAATATAAAGTATCAAATTATTTTAATACGAATAATATCTACGCAATGCAAACAAATTTAAAATCCACCGAATACTCATAAGTACTTGGTGGATCTTTGCGATATCTTTTTTCATATTACTATCCACATTAACAGATACCGACTTTAGTGCAAAAGACAATAGCGCATCTTACCGACTCCAGAAATTCATCGAACCCATTTGGGTTTTCCATTACAGTAACGACAAGTTCTGTTTTAATATTTATTAACCATTCTGTTGTAATCATAATAACAGCCTCCTTATCAATTATTGTTCAAAAAATAACTATCTACTGCGGAGATACCTTACTAAAACCCCATAAAAAAAGTATTCCTGAAAATATTGCCAATACAAGAGATATTAACAAGAAAAAGAAAAATTTTGAACAGTTGCCTCCTTCTCCAATAAAAAAAATATGTAGAGAAATGGCTGTTGTTAATAATGCTAATATTAACACACCTGAAGCCGATGTCATGATTCGAACAATCTTGTTTGAACTATCACCATCACCCACTAAATACTTAACCCCCAGCCTGAAAGAGTAAATAGATATTGCACACATGACGAGGCTAAGTGCTAAGAGATAAACAAAAGAATCTACAATAAATACATCCACATGATTTCCAAGTGAAAGATTATAGCTGACCCCTACCAAAGAAACAAAAGACATAATAAGAAAAGCAAGTCCAATAAAAAAATATTTCATTTTCCATCCTCCTTTATGCTAGCAATCTTAGATATAATAAGCTCTGCTTTAACTCTATAAATCCAATTAATTATCATAACAAAACTCTTTTTCTATGCTTTATTATTATAAAAGAACTATCCCTAACTTGACATATTACCATATCACATTTAGTGAAAAAGGTCAAGTGCTTTGAGAGGTTACTTTTAAGTTTTTCAAACAACTTACCATATAGCTCTATGCCTTAATTATACCTATCTTATACACTTATTGCAAGAAAAAATTAATACAAAAGACCGCTGAAATTTCACACTTTTTTGCAAGGAAAGTTTTATTCTACTTCTTATACTAAAATTATTATTACGCAGTTGTTGATTCGGAAACAAGTTTTTTTGTTTATCTGAATTTTTGCAAAATCCTATATTTAGCTTAGGCTAGCCTCAGTCAAGGCCTTTTTAATTATTTCGCTATCAGTTTCAAATCCTTCTTTATAAACAACTTCTTGTAAATAATTAATGTCATCAAAATAACTTAATTGTTCTCTAACTATTTTTTCATTAAATTCCCGTCCAAAAATCTCCTTTGCTTTATTAATTATTTCGCCAATATTGTAAAAATCTTTCATTATAAAATAAAGATCCACGTAGTCCTTCCATTTGGCTCTTCGACCTAGTGCGTAAATTTTCATCGCCGCCAAAGTCAATAAATCTGGCATTTTAATAGTATCTTCAAATTTTTCAGAAAATTCAATTTCAAATGGATAATGAAAGAAAGTAAAAAAAACATCATTAATTATCATTGTGTATTGTCCTTGTTCATCTCTAGTAACTTTATCAATACTTTTAATACTAGAAATTCTTTTTTTTATATTTTCATTTCTAAATTCTCTTAATGTAAACAAATCAAAATCAATTGACTCCCTGTGTCCAATTTGCAAAGCTATAGCTGTTCCTCCAACTAGTCTAAAATTTTGAGAAAACATCGCCACGAGAGGCAGTAACTCTAGTTGTTCTTTGGTCAATATTTCCTTGTGGATCATATTTATTAAAATATAAATTAAAATAATATTTTGTTTTCGGATGATAATTACATCTCATTAAAGAAGGGTCCGTTTTAGCACGGAAAATACTTGCCACTCTTTTCATTCCCAAAATCTCAATCATTTTCTGAACATCCTCCCAATCGCCATAATTCAAAACAGCCTCAACAATAGACTCATCGTTAAGACCATCCCAGTTATTAGTATACCAAATCAAGTATTTTCTTTTTTTTATAAAATCATGAATATTTTCTTTTCTCATAACTTAATTATACCAAAAATTACGCTTTTTTTCAACTGATTTTAGATACCTGACACAATTTACTACATACTCCCTACTAAATTTCCCCAGTTTTTTACAAATAAATATATTAATCCAACATATTTATTTTTAGCGTCCAATATGTATCTGAACTTAATCACTAAATAAATACAGATTTGCAAATCAATTAAAATTAAAAACTTCCACTCAGTCGCACGTGGACAAAAAAGCAGAGCATATGCTTATATAATGATCCAAAAGAATCTAGAATAGCAAAATCAAAAAGAGCTTATTAATAAGCTCTTTTTAAAGTTTTTCTGAATACTGCAACTAAAAAGTATTAAGTATTAAGTAATATGAAAGCCTTTTGGATATACTACCCCCTCATCACACCTCTTCACTTTATTATTATCTTACTATTCTATTATTGGTTTTAGTGTTTTTATATGTTAAGGATCTTGCAGGAATTCTCAATATAAGTGTTTCCAGTGTTCTATTATTTTAATAGATATTATTTTAATTTTTCTAAACTTAATAAATATACCCCTTAATCACTCTATTACTAGTAGAGATAGTTCTAGTACTAGTCTTTCCCCATCCTTTATAATTCATCTCTGAAACAGTAATAGTGTTTCCCTTAACCTTCTCAACAACAGCAACGTGTCCCCACCAAGATTCTGACGTAACAAGAATAGCTCCCTTCTTCGGCTCTTTACCTGTCTTATAACCTCTAGCCTTAGCATTATAGAGCCAAGTACCTGCATTTCCTCCCCATGGAACATATCTTTTCTGTGCTACATACCAAGTACAATATCCATACGGAAAGGAGTGCCCTGATCCTGCTTTTCCATCAAGTTTTTTAAAACCTGATACATCTGGAGATCCGCCACTTGGAGTAGCATAGTTTCTTCTCGCTATCAAAGAGTCATCCTGAACTGGCTCTGGTATCTCCTTTACTCCTCCTGGGATAGTAATTTCTTGATCCTCTTTTATCTCTCCATCAGCAGGGAGTTCATTGAAGCTAATGATTTTATCTTTTTCTGCTTCATATTCTTTAGCTATTTCATCTATAGTTTCACCTTTTTTCACTACATGAGTAAGTCCCGCTACTGGTAAAATAAAAAGCTTATCTCCTGGCATTATTGAATCAACATCATCTATATCATTTGCCCAAAGTATAGTATTAGTAGTTATGCCGTGCGAAAGAGCAATTGAACCAACTGTATCTCCGCTCTGAACCTCATAAACAGAAAGACCTTCTCCTTCTTGGGGATCCTTGAGAACTGGACTAGTTGGCGCTGCGACGATTTTACCCTCCGCACCATTTATAATTTCACTATTATTCTCTTCTTTGAATTCTGGGTCAACTGCGCGACTTGCAACAAATGTTGGCTTAAGTGAATTTTGCATCTCTTTTTCTGCCTCAGCTGCTATGTCTTTTTTGACATTTTCTTTTTTATCACCCTTCCATTCACCTGCCAAGAGACCGGCAGACTTTCCCTCAGCTGCTAAGTTTGTAGCCGTTACCAAAACAGCGCCAGAAACAACCACAGCAAAAGCAGAATATTTTCTAAATAAATGTAACAACTTTATTGTTCTATGCCTCTTCACAAAGTCAGCAACTTTTCTCTGAGTTTGATAAATTTTTGTCTGAAAATCCTTACTTCTTTTACGAATAATACTAGATAATCCGTTATTGATATTTTTACTAATAGAGCAAAAAATCTTTCTATTAGCCTTAACCATTAGAATCTCCTTGTATTAAGAAGACTCATTAAGCCAAAGCTCTAATTTTTACACTTGCAAAAAAGTATACAGTAATCGTTTTTTTTGTCAAACTGTTGTCCACAGGGTAAACCCTTGACTATTTTAACCTCTATTTTAGTAGCTTTTAGAGGTTTTTTATTTTCTTACCTAATCTAAATTTTACAAAAAAATAACCACCAGTTAGAAATAGTTTTTTATTGTAAACATTTAAACATGATTTTAATTTTAATATTTCTTTATTAGTGTGTTAATATACTATTATAAAAATATGGTCAACAAAAATATACAATCACTTTTGAATGATTTTTTTGAATACCTGGAAATAGAACTGGGTCGATCCAAAAAGACTATTGAAAACTATGAGCATTACCTCAATAGATTTTTAAAGTTTTCAAAAATTTCTAACCCTCAAGACATCACCTTGCCTGTTGTAAAAAAATATCGTCTTTTCCTGAATCGTTTCCAAAATGAAAAAGGAGAAGATCTTCAGAAAATAACTCAAAATTATCACATTATTGCTCTCAGAAATTTTTTGAAGTATTTAGTCAAGCAAGATATCAAAACTCTTTCTGCAGAAAAAATTGAAGTAGGCAGAAATCCCGAAAGAGAAGTTGACTTCCTAGACCCAATAGAGATAGAAAGGATACTTGAAAGCGCCTCAGGAAAAAAACTTCTTGCTCTCCGAGACAGGTCGATACTGGAGCTTCTCTTTTCTGCGGGACTTCGTGTGTCAGAGCTCTCTTCCTTAAACAGAGATCAGGTTAATCTTAAAAACCAAGAGTTTAGCGTTAAGGGAAAGGGTGGTAAATTTCGAATTGTCTTTGTTTCAGATGGTGCTAAAAAATATCTTGAAAAATATCTCAACAAAAGAACAGACATAGATCCAGCTCTCTTTATCAGGACCAATAAAAATGGTTTTGAAAAAAATGATGATTTAAGACTAACTTCTCGATCTATACAGCGCCTTGTTAAAAAACATGCCAAAAAAGCTGGTATAACCAAAGACGTTCATCCGCACACATTGCGTCACAGCTTTGCCACTGATCTCTTGTCAAATGGTGCTGATATTAGAAGTGTTCAGGCTATGCTTGGGCACTCCTCTATTACAACTACTCAAATATATACTCATGTTACCAATAAGCAACTCAAAGATATTCACAAGAAATTCCATCGCAAGAACAAAAAACATTAAAACACTAGAACATTAAAGCAGTATACTTATTATATTTGATTCAATTATTGTACCCAAAAAATTAAGAAATTAAACAAATTAAAGCTTACTATATCTTATTTCTAATAAGCTAGCGAAGCTAATGAAGCTAATGAAGCTATTACAAAACCTAAACGAAAATCAAAGAGCTGCTGTTACTTCAACAGAAGGGCCAGTTTTGGTTATAGCCGGCGCCGGCTCAGGAAAAACCAGAACCCTTACTCACCGTGCGGCCTATTTAATAGAAGTAAAAAAGATAAAGCCAGCAAACATCCTAGCAGTAACTTTTACCAACAAGGCTGCAGGAGAGATGAAGAAGAGAATTGCAGAACTATTAAGCAAAATATCTAAAAACAATACGTATTCTATTCCCCATATTGGCACTTTTCACAGTATATGCGTACAGATTCTTCGTCGTGAAATCGATAACTTGGGTTATAAAAAATCTTTTAATATTTTTGATGATCAGGATCAGAAGGCTCTTATTTCCAAAGTATTTAAAGAATCCGAGATAAACAAAGATCAGTTTACCCCCAATTCTATTCTTTGGGCAATATCTAAGGCTAAAAATGAGCTCTTAGATGAAAACCAGTTTGAAGCAAGCGCCAATGGCTACTATGAAGAAACTGTCTCCAAGGTATATAAAAAATATCAACAAGAACTAAAGATCAACAATGCGCTTGATTTTGATGACCTTATTCGCTTAACAGTCAAGTTGCTTAGAGATTTTCCCAAAGTTCTAGAAAAATATCAAGATCTCTTTAAATATATCATGGTTGATGAATACCAAGACACCAATCATGCTCAATACACCCTAGTAAGTCTTCTTTCTAAAAAATACAAAAATATTTGGGTTTGTGGTGATGATTTTCAATCTATTTATGGGTGGCGCCAAGCTGATATACGAAATATCTTGAACTTTGAAAAAGATTTTCAAAATGCCCAAACTATAAAACTAGAGCAAAACTATCGTTCTACTCAGATAATTTTAGATGCTGCTAATGAAGTTATTTCCAAAAATATAAACCAAAAAGAGAAAAAAATCTGGACCGAAAAAAAAGAAGGTCATCTTATAACCTCTTACGAAGCAGAAGATGAAAAAGATGAGTCCAATTTCATATCCAGAGAAATACTCTCTAGCCTAAAAGAGAATGGAGGAAATAAGTCCACAAAACAAAACTTAAATTCTAAGAACTACAAGGATTTTGCTGTGCTTTACAGAACCAATGCTCAGTCACGTATGATTGAAGAGTCTTTTCTAAAGCACTCTATTCCTTATAGAATCGTGGGGGGAATAAAGTTTTACCAAAGGAAAGAAGTAAAGGATATTATCGCTTATATTCGCTTAATTCAAGACAGTAATGATATTATCTCCTTAGAAAGATCTCTCAACGAGCCCAGAAGAGGGATTGGCAAAGCTTCTTTAGAAAAATGGCTTTCTTTTTCTAGAGAAAAAGATTTAGACCTTATCACTACCGGAACAGATCTCTCTACATCAGTTCTCCCAAAAAAGAAAACTCTTATTATTAAAAGTTTTTGCGAACTTATTCAAGAAATGAGAGAGCTTAGTGAAAAAAACAATCTTTCAAAATTGATTAGAAAAGTTTTTGAAAAATCTGGTTATCTCAAGGTCTTAGATGAATTAGGAGAAGAAGGAGAAGTTAGAAAAGAAAATATAGAGGAGTTATTAAGTGTCTCTAAAAAATACAAAGAAAACACTGCCAAAGAATCCTTACCTACTTTTTTAGAAGAAGTGGCTCTGTCTTCCGACACTGATAAAATTAATAAAGACGAAAATTCAGTTCATCTAATGACTCTTCATAGCGCTAAAGGCTTGGAATTTCCAACAATTTTTATTGCTGGACTCGAAGAAGGCATTCTTCCTCACTCCAGAAGCATGCTTAATCAAAGTGAAATGGAAGAAGAAAGACGTCTTATGTATGTAGGTATCACTAGGGCTGAAGAAAAAGTTTATCTCCTTTTCACCAACATGAGAACTATATTTGGCTCCACTCAGTCCAGCCCTCCTTCTAGATTTCTAGATGATATCCCGACCCACTTAATAGAAGAAAATACTCAACCTGCTTTTAATAATAATTATGAATACGAGGAAAAGTCTATTTCCTATGACGAAAATCCCGATGTAGACATTAAAGAAAATAAATCTTTTAAAGACGGTGATCGAGTGAGCCACAGTGAATTTGGAGAAGGATTAGTTATCTCCAATCAAGACAGTGAACTCACCATAGCTTTCAAAAACACCGGCATCAAAAAATTATCTTCCCAATACGCAAAATTAAAAAAGATATAACCTTCATACAATAAATGGCAGCAAATACAATTCGTATATTTGTACAAATTGGTAATTAGTAAAAAACTATGAAAAAATCCCCCAGTTCTATCAAGTACCGCACTCCCTCATCTTTTCAAGCTAAAGTCTTTAATGTAGTTAAAAAAATTCCTCGTGGTAAAGTTATGACCTACAAAGAAGTCGCCCAGCTTATTGGATCGCCGAAAGCTTACCGAGCAGTGGGAAATGCCCTTAATAAAAATGTGAGCAAAGATGTGCCGTGCCACCGTGTCATCAAATCCAATGGAACATTAGGAGGATTTCGCTCCAGCACAAAGACAAAAGAAAAAATTCTTAAAAAAGAAGGATATCTTAGAAAGTAGAGTGTATTTAGCAGGTTCAGGTTTGCAACCTGAACCATAAAGTTAACGGGTGGTTAGATAAAACAAGAAACTATGTGGAGCAAGTTACCTAGAAAAGCGTTCTCTCGCCGCGGCGAGACACAGTAAACTTGCTCCTGCAGGGTTAATTTTTTATTTATACGTATTTTTTATAAGATTATAACAAGTTCATACTTAGCACATAATACTTACTACTTAATACTAACTACTTCCATTTCCTTGACAGCCTTCTCGATAAATTTTTCAACATCCAAATTCTTCTCCGCCTCTAAAACTTCTTCCAACTTAGCTTTTGTCTCTGGATGCTTTGGTACAAATCTTGTGCAGCAGTCTTCGTGAGGAAGAATTGAGGTTTCATAAGTATCTATTTTTTTAGCAACCTCAATTATTTCCAATTTATCAAATCCGATAAGTGGTCTAAGAATCGGCAAATTGACTGCATCGTTTGTAGCCGCTATGTTTTCCAGTGTTTGCGAAGCAACTTGCGCTACTGCCTCTCCAGTGTAAAGTGCTTTGTATTTATTTTTTTCTGCAATCCGCTCAGCTATTTTCATCATCATTCGTCTATAAAAAATGACTCTTAGTTTCTCAGGGGTATTCATCACAACTTGCTGCTGAATTTCTGCAAACGGCACCATATAAATACGCGCTCTTTTTTGAAACTTGAGAAGTTTCTTAGCAAGAGCTTCTACCTTTTCATTAGAGGCCTCGCTAGTATATGGGAGCGAATGAAAATGAACAAAATCAATATCTACCCCTCTCTTCATCCCATAATAAGCAGCTACAGGAGAGTCAATGCCGCCCGAAAGAAGTGTCAAAGCTTTTCCGCTAGACCCCACTGGCATACCACCAGCACCTTTTATCTTCTTCGAAAAAACAAAAGCTTTTTTATTGAATATTTCAATAAAACAAATTTTATCTGGATTTTTGAGACTTACTTTGGGCTCCAATCCTTTTTCTTTCAATTTATCAAAAATATAACCTCCTACCTCTCTATTGATCTCCTCGGAAGTCAGGGGGAAGTTCTTGTTGGATCTCTTGGTTTCAACTCGAAAAGTTTCGAAATGAGTATCTTTGACTATTTTCCAAGCTTCTTTTTTAAAAGATTCCAGATCCTGTGCCACTTCAATCACAAAGCAAAAATCATGAATTCCAAAAATATTTTTGAAAACATTTTCTACATGCTCCTTGTCCAAGTCCTCATCAAGCTCGACAATAAATCTGCCGGGAAATCTGGATATTTCTTTTAGTTTTTCCGGAAACTCTTTCTCCACTCTCTCTTTAATATTTCTTATCAGCTTCTTTTCAAAATAATCCCGATTACCCTTTTTAAGAGCTATTTCATTGTAATGAATTATTATTATCATAAGAACATTTAATCATATAAACATATAAGCATGTAAATATGCGGATAAGCTAATTACTTACTATTGAAACATAATAACATTTAAATATTGAAGTACAAAAAATATTTATTTAAATTTTTCAAACATACAAAAATTTGCTTTCATGTTTGTATGCTTATATGTTTACAGGTTTTTCTTGACAAATCTCCCTATCAGTAATAAAATCTAATTAGTAATCCTTATCAATAATAAATGGAACGTCTCACCAGTCAGAAGCTTATTATATTAGAATATTTAAAAAGTGTCAAAAGCCACCCTTCTGCAGAAGATATTCACAAAAACGTAAAAAAGGTTTTGCCGAGAATCAGTTTGGGAACAGTTTATAGAAATCTAGAAAAATTTTCTGCACAAGGAAAGATATTGGAGATCAAAAGTGGGGAAATAAAAAGATTTGATGGAGATATCACTGACCATCAACACTTTATCTGCTCCTCTTGTAGTAAAGTATATGACATTTTTTGTCGGGTTCCTCAAATGAAAGATTTTGAAAGCCATATTCATAAAATTGGAAAAATAGAAAGCTATCAAATTTCTTTTTATGGAATTTGTCGCAAATGTAAAAAAAATAAGTAATTTAATTAATAAAAATATGCAAAAAACAATCGAAAACCTAACCAAAGCCTTTATCGGCGAATCTCAGGCTAGAAATAGATACACTATCTATTCCAAAATTGCCAAAAAAGAGGGTTATGAACAAATCGCGGATATTTTTCTAGAAACCGCGGATCAAGAAAGAGAGCATGCCAAATGGCTCTTTAGAATGATAAATGATCTTAAAAAAGAAAGTGGAGAAAATAAATATGAAGAAATAACAGTAGAAGCTGTAGCACCCACTACTATGGGGACAACTGCTCAAAATTTAAAAGCAGCTATTCAAGGAGAGAACTACGAGTTTGAAAATATGTACCCAGAATTCGCCCAAACTGCTAAAGAAGAAGGTTTAGATTCCATAGCTTCCAGACTTATGTCCATTGCCAAAGCTGAGGCTCATCATGAGGAAAGATATAGAAAAATATTAGAAGAATTGGAAAAAGGTGCTATATTCAAAAAAGAAGAAAAAACCGAGTGGCTTTGTCGCAAATGTGGATATGTTCATCTTGGATCAGAGGCTCCTCAAAAATGTCCTTCTTGTGATCACCCTCAAGCTTATTACCAAATCAAATCTGAAGAATATTAAATTATTTTATAAATTAATGCGAAACGACTTTAAAATTAAATTATTCGAGTCATTCGAGTGCTTATCCGAGTCATTCGAGTCGCATTGCAAAAATTATGAATGCAAAAAACAAACATGAAGTTTATAAGTGTGATATTTGCGGAAACATTGTAGAAGTTCTATTTGCCGGAGGAGGAGAGCTTATTTGCTGTGGGGAGCCTATGAAACTACAAGAAGTCAACACTGACGATAGTGTAGGAGAAAAACACGTTCCTGTTATAGAAAAAACTGAAAACGGAGTAAGGGTAACTGTGGGTGAAATTGAACATCCTATGGAAGAAGCTCACTATATTGAATGGATTGAAATTTCAGTTGATGGTAGGAGATATAAAAAATTCTTACAACCAGGAGATAATCCAGTGGCTGAATTCTGCGTTGAAGGGGAAAACATTGTTGCCAGGGAATATTGCAACCTTCATGGTCTATGGAAAAAAGAATAGTAACAAAAAATTCTTCACAAAAACTGCTACATCAAAGATAGCAGTTTTTGAATTTTATTTTTTAACCAAAACACGTCAATCACTTCTCGATCACTTCTCACTCCTAACTACTACATCGTATGTCATCCTGGAAAGTAGCTTTTATTGAATGATTAGCTCGCCGCGGCGAGCGAAGAGTTCAAATAAAATCACTTACTGTGCCCCGTAGACAGTTTACTGTTCTTCTGGGGTTCAGGATCTCAAATATTCATGAAGAGATTCTGAATAAATGATTTTTATATGCTCGCTTCCTCGCAGTAAAAATCTATTTTCCAGAATGACACTAAAGTATAAATAATGCCCTTTATTCTAATGTTTTATATTTTAATACGTCGCTCGCGATCAACATGTTTTAATGCTAAAATATATCTATGAAAAAAACGAAACAAAAAAAAGACGAAATAACTTCAACGCTTTCGAGGATTACAAAAGTATTGTTTTATTTATTTGTTTTTCTCCTCCCATGGCAAACAGTTTTAATTCTCAGGGAAATCTTTATTCAAGGAGAAAAATTTCAATACGCCACCACTGGCTTTTATTTGTTTGAAGCTATTCTAATTTTATATTTGTTTTTTTCTTTTTATCAGCGAAAATATTTTAAAAAAAATAAAAAAGTAAACCCCCTTGTCTTATTATTTTTATTCTGGTCCTTTTTATCTATACTTTGGACAAGCGACAAATTTCTTACTTTTTCTTTTTCTCTTCACTTAATCTTAGGGACATTATTATTTTTCCTATTAATAAGTCTTAAAAAGATAAATTTTCAAAAAGCCTTTCAAGTATTCTCCATATCTATATCAATTCAGTCTCTACTCGCTATTTTTCAATTTTTTACCCAACAATCTTTTTCCAATAAATATCTCGGAGTCTCATCTCAATCAGCTTGGCAAGGCGGTGCTCATGTTTTGGAAAACTCTCTCGGTCGTTGGCTCAGAGGATATGGCGGACTACCTCATCCCAATATCCTTGGTGGATTCCTAGTTATCTCTCTAATTTTCGGAATTTACTACTACCTCACCCTTCAAAAAAAAGAAAAAACGCAAAGATACATCTCGCTCATAATACTTTCTGTGAACTTTTTAGCTCTCCTGATTACTTTTTCCCGATCTGCTTGGATGGGTTTCTTGGTAGCAATAGCAATAATTATTTTTCTTCTTAGAAAAAAGATTAATAAGAAGCTTCTGCAAAAAACATTATCTCTCTTTGTTGTTTTGGCAGCTATTTTTTCTATTTTTTTGTTTTCTTACTATGAGCTTATATTCCCCAGGCTTGCTCCTGAAAACCGCCTAGAGAGTAAATCAATAAACGAAAGATCAGTACTCCTCGAAGAGTCTAAATCTATTATAAAAAACAACTTTTTTCTAGGTGTAGGCGCAGGAAATTATACAAATTATCTTCAACAAAAATCCTCAGAAAAAAAGCCGGTTTGGAAAAACCAGCCGGTTCATAATGTTTTTCTTCTTATTTTTGCCGAACTGGGAATTGTCGGATTCCTTCTCTTTTTGGGAATACTTATCTTTACCTTTTTGGAAAAAATCTACTTTTCTTATCAAAAACTAACTCCTCTTAATATTTTTGTATTATCTTCAATATTTGCACTGATTGTAATATCGCTCTTTGACCACTGGCTCTGGACCAATGTTTCCGGCCTTATTCTTCTATGGCTCATCCTGGGTTTCTATAAAAAATCTTAAATTACTTCTCTCGGATCAATAAAAAAAGCTAATATGCTTCGGGCTTTAAAAATGAAAAATTCTTAAAATTTTAATCACGTACTTAGTCGATTTACCAAGCCATTTTTCAAAATAGTAATCCTGGGATTTATAATATTCTTTTTTTTGTATCTTTCTGTCATCACTACTCTTACCTCCAAAATGCATAACTTTAAATCCAGGAAAGTAAACGATTTTTTTACCATCACCCCTAATTCTTTTACAAAGATCAATATCTTCAAAGTACAGAAAAAAATTCTCATCAAAACCGCCCACTTTATCAAAAGCCATCTTTTTCACAAACATTACTGCTCCAGTTACCCAGTGAACTTCTTTTTTATGACTATCATCCCAGATACTTTTCTTACTAAAGAATGGTAAGTTGTTTTTAATTGTCTCCAAAAATGTTACATCTTTCCCTACACTCCACTCTTGTGTTTTTCCATTTTCTTTAACTATCTTTGGACCAATTACCATCAATTTTTTATCTATATCAAACTCCTTAATCAATTTCTTTAATCCGCCTTTTAAAAACCTAGCATCCGGATTCAAAAAACACAAAATTTCCCCCGTAGCCTTCTTCACTCCCTGATTACAAGATGCTCCAAATCCAATGTTTTTATTTATTTCTACAACAAAAATATTATCACCAAAAATATTATCAAGCCTTTTTTTGTCATTATTTACTATAACAAATTCCGTGTTTAAATCACTTGAATTTTTTAAAACTGAATCAACGCACTGTTGAAGAAATTCTCTGCTTTTATAGTTAACAATAATAAATGATATTTTTTTCATTTTCTAATAAATTATTTAGATCTAAACTTATTAATCTTTTTATAAAAATCATCAAAGGCTTTTTTGATAGTAAAAGAATAATTCTTTTTTTTCTTCAAATTTTTTCTATTATTAATCCTTCTAATCACTCTGCACACCCACATCCAAGGACGCCAAAACCAAGGAGTGTTTTTATCAAAAAATATTAATCCTGATAAAACTAACCAATAGATTTTGTTTGAATTTTCTGAACTTTTTTCAAAGTGAAAAACCCTAGTTTCAGGAACTATCTCTAAGAGAAAACCAGCCTTTTTGGCTCTCCAAGAAAAATCAGCATCTTCATAATAAAGAAAATAATCCTCATCCAGAAGACCGATTCTCTTAAAAACATCTTTTCCCACAAGCATTGCACATCCGGTAATATAATCTGTTTTCTTGGTTAGTTTTTTGTGCAAAGTCTTCATTTTTGACCAAACAACCTTCCCCCCTTCAAACCAGACACTATCACTCACCCCCTCATAAATCATTGGACTCCATAAACCTTGACCATTATTTTTTTCAGCTTTTTTTACGAGATTTTTCAAAGAATTCTTCTCGATTACGGCATCGTTATTTAAAAGAAAAACATAATCAGCCATTTTTTCTAAAGCATAACGGATAGCTATATTGTTTCCGGCAGCAAAACCCAGGTTTCTACTGTTTTTAATAAAATGAAATAGAGAAAATCTTTTTCTAGCCTCTTCAAAAGAATCATCATCTGAAGCATTATCAATCACCACCACTTCTAAATTGGGATAATTTAATTTATAAACACTATTTAAGCATTTTTTTAAATATTTTTTGCCATTATAGTTAAGCACAATAACAAAAACTTTTGGGTATTTCATTTTAATAAAAAATTAAGAGGACGCCATTATACTTTTAATCTCCTGAACAGTAATAGCTCTGCTTATCCAAAGAAACAAAAAGTAAGTTGCTGCGCTACCAATTGCGGCTAAGAAAAAATTTATATCTTGAAAAATAAATAAAAACAATCCCATCGCAAACCCAGAAAAAAGAATTTTCTCCCAACCCTTGGCTGAGAATTTGTATCCAACATATTTATAGGTCACGTAAGAAGTAAGAATTATAACTAGAAGTTCTGTAGCTACAGAAACTATAGCAGCTCCGGTGTATGAATAAGCAGAGATCATAAACATGTTTAAACTTATATTAAAAAAAGCACAAAAAGCCAGTATTTTCATGAGCTTGCTTTGCAGGTTGGCAGATAGAAGTATTACATTGAAAAAATGGCCGAAAAAAATAAAAGCTAGGGCAAAAATAAGCATTCTTAATATATTGGCTGAAATCAAAAAATCACTTCCTCCAATAATGCCAATAATACCTTCGGCCAAGAAAAGAGTCCCTATTACCACAGGTACTGTTATTAAAAAGAATATTTTAGCTACTTTGTCAGCTATTTTCTTAAAATTAATTTTGTCTGTAAATATATACATTGAGAAAAGAGGCAATACCAACCCCACAATCATAGCCGGGAAAAAGGTTATATTCTCTATTATCTTATAAGCCATGTTATAGATCCCCACAGCCTCGCTTCCTTTTAATATTGAAAGAATAATTGTATCCATCTTAAAATAAAGAAAGGTCACAAAAGCAGATATCCCCATAGGAAAAGACATTTTTAGAAAACTTTTCCAGTAGCCTAGATCAAAGCTTGGATAAAATTTTACATATTTTCGACTAAGTGTGAAAACTAGAGCAAAAGCGAAAAGCATATTTGCCAAAAAAGCAAACATGATAGCATTGAAACCCCAATCTCTTGTAACAGCTAAAAAAACTATGCTAACTTGGATTATTTTACCAACAAGCTCTGTTATGGCAACTTTATCCATCCTGAGATTTTTTTGAAAAATCCCGTTAAGTACCATATAAGAAGAAGATGCTACATAAGCCAAGGACACTATCAATATTCCATTTTTAACTTCTTGAGGGTACGGCAAAAAAAATATAAGTATTGGAGCTACAATAAAGACAACCAATGAAGAAAATATTCTTAAAGTAAAAACATTTCCCATTATTTTTTTCTCATCAGCACTTTTTCTAGAAATCTCTCTTGTGGCTACAGAATAAAGTCCCAAGTCAAGAATAGCTCCAAAAAGTGAAAAAAATGCAAGCACTGTTGCATAATTACCAAAACCATCTCTTCCAAGGTATCTTGTTATTAATCCTATGCTCACCAAAGCCAGCACAGTAGAAAGCACCTTAGTGAAAGAATTAAAAACAACATTATAAGCTATTTTTCGAGCAAGTATCATCTTGTTATTTATTTTATTTTGCTTTTTAAACCAAGTCTCCCGTAGCTGCTTTGATAACTATCTTCCTATCATCACCATCTCCAATACTTTCAGTTACTACATCTTTATTTTCAGAAAGTTCCATATGAACTAGTCTTCTCTCGTAAGCAGTCATTGGTCTCAAAACAACTGCCTTTTTTTCACTAACTGTTTTTTTGGCCATTTCCTTAGCCAAAGAAACTATTGAGTCGTTTTTTTCTTTTTTATAAGAGTTAACATCAACAACAAAATTTATTCTTTCTTCTGTTTGACTTCTAACTATCAACCTTATTATATGCTGCAGTGCTTGTAAATTATCTCCATTTTGCCCAATCAAAAGATTGGAATCATTTTTGGCTCTTATATCACAAACTACATTAACTATGTTTTCTTCCTCAATTTCGTCAATTTCTACATCAGAATCTATGCCCATCTTGCTTACAATATCTATTGCAACAGATTTAATAATTTTTTTAACTTCCTTATCCATACAGTTATCTTAAAGATTTAAAAAATTAATTACTATCCTCTTTTTCTTTCTTAAATATATACAATTGTTGAAAAACCGCAAACAGAGTTGAAACTAGCCAATAAATTGCTAAACCTGCTGCAAATTTAATTCCTATAAAAAGAGTTAAAAGCGGTCCCAATACCAGCATTTGCTTGGTCATAATTTGAGCAAAGTCAGGAGCATCCTCCTCACCCTTATTCTTATCTTTACCTTTTTTCTCCTTGTCTGTTTCTTCTTTTTTCTTGTCATTTTTAGCCATTAACAGTTTTGTCTGCCAAAACTGCGCTGCTGCTGCCAAAATAGCTATTGGAATACTTGGCTTCAAAAGATTGATCATTCCAAGAGAGGTGCTATTTATTTCCCCAGGATTACTCACAAAAGAATAAAGGTCTTCTCCTGTCACAACCAGCCCTGCGTTAGAGATATTTATAATAACCCTGTAAATTGCGATTAAAAATATTATCTGTACTATCAAAGGTAAACATCCAGAAAAAGGATTCACTTTATTCTCTTTGTAAAAGTTCATAACTTCTTTAGTTTGCTTCTCTTTATCATCCTTGTATTTTTTTTGAATTTCTTTGAGTTGCGGCTGAATTTCTTGCATTTTTTTCTGAGACTGTATTTGCTTTTTAGAAAGAGGTATCAAGACCGTCTTTATTAAGATAGTCACCGCTATAATAGCTATTCCAAAGTCTCCTCCTGGAATAATATCATAGAGAAAAATCAATATATTATAAAGTGGTTGATACACAGCGTTGTGAAAGATAGCTACCATATTTTAATTTTATTTTATATAAATGTTGAATTATTTTTTTTACTCACTTAGAAAAAACTTTCTTTATACAGAAAGTTTTTTTCTACCTTTTCTACGACGTCTTTTGATAACCTCTTGACCATCCTTTGTACTCATTCTTTTCAGAAAACCATGCACCTTCTTTCTTTTTCCCTTCTTTGGCTGATAAGTTCTTTTTGTACTCATTTTATTACTATTATCTTAAAAATTATTTATTCAATGTTACAAATTTATCATACATAAATGTATTTGTCGAGAGGCGCGAAATAAATTTTCAATATCCAATTTTCAATTTTCATTCAATTTTTCAATAATCTAATTTTTAAAATAAATAGCTACTCTACTTCCTACAATATTTAAAATAAGATGTTCTCTAGAATTTAGAACTTAAAAGCTAAAATCTAAGAAAAAAATTTGTATAATATTAAATATTCCCCTACTATATAAATGTATTTAAAAAAATATTCTCTAAAAATAAACTTATGAAAAGAATTTTCTCCGGCATTCAACCAAGTGGCAATCTCCATATTGGCAACTACCTAGGCGCTATCAAAAACTGGGTTCACCTCCAAAAGGAACCTACCTGCAGTGCTGCAGTTTTTAATGAAAACCCACAAACCAAAGAAGGGCTCCATGTAAATAATATTTCAACAAAAAAAAATACTAGCACAAGCGAAGCAGGCGGGTACGAATATATTTTTTGTATTGTCGACCTACACGCCATCACTGTGCCTCAAGATCCAAAAGAGCTCCAAAAAAGAACTCTCGAAATCGCCAAGATCTACCTCGCTGCCGGCATAGATCCCGAAAAATCAACTATTTTTATCCAATCCCATATAAAGGAGCATTCTGAATTGGCTTGGCTACTAAATACTCTCTCCAAGATGTCTGATTTATTTAGAATGACTCAGTTTAAAGACAAGACGGGTGTTTTTTTAGATAACACTGATAATATTTTAAAAAAAATGACAGACACTCTTCAAATGATGCTTCAAAAAAGAGGTACAAAGCTTTCTATTGGGACAAGTTCAGAAAATAACGAAGAGGTGGAAAAATATTTATCTAATGAAATTCAAAAAATTAAAACAGACATGCAAACAATAAACAAAGTTGGCGTCGGTCTTTTTGATTACCCCGTCCTCATGGCTGCCGATATACTCCTCTACGACACAGAAGTGGTCCCAGTTGGAGAAGATCAAGTTCAGCACATTGAGCTCGCTCGAACCCTGGCTAGAAGATTTAACAAAAGATTTGGTGACACCTTTACTATACCTAAAGCCTTTATCCAAGAAGAAAGCATGCGCATTATGGGACTCGATGATCCCACTAAAAAAATGAGTAAATCCGCCTCGTCAGAATACAATTATATCTCCCTACTCGACACCCCGGAAATGATTGAAAAGAAAATCAAAAAAGCCGTTACTGATAGTGGCTCTGAAATCCGCTACTCAGATGATGCTCCAGCCCTTAAAAACCTTATCAATATCTATGCTTCTTTTTCTGGTAAAAAACCTACTGAAGTTGTCGCTGAGTACTCAGGCAAAGGCTACGCTGACTTCAAGGCCGGCCTTACAGAGGTAATTCTCGACTTTATAATCCCTTTTCAAGAAAAATATAACTCTCTTGATAACGCAGGAGTCCTAGCCCTTCTCAAAAAAGGCGCCGAAAAAGCCCATCCCCTCGCCCAACAAAAAATCCAAGAAACCAAACAAAAAATAGGATTTGTATTATAAAATTATATTATCCTATAAATAAAAACAATTGCATGTACTGTAATGATAAGATTTTAAAAAAGAAAAGGTGCTAAGAAGTAACACATGTGTATCTTTTCCGTTAAGAACCATAGCCCTGGGGTTGTTTTAGCTGGTGCGGGCGTAATAATCCCCTTTACTCACAAGCTCTCCTTTCGACTTATTAAAAGAAGAAATAGCTGACACATTCAGCCTGTTAAATAAAATAAAGCGTTATTTAGGTGATAAATACAATCCATCAGGTTACAATTTAGGTTGAAATATTGGTAAAACAAGTGGGCCAAGAATAATTTCATGCCCATTTAAGTACTTTGCCAAGATACAATGACGAACCTTTAGTTAATAAAGATATCGGATGTTTTTTTGAAACAAAAAAACAATAGTCGTATCAAAAAATTTCGAGAAAGCTAAATTTTCTTTTTTTTAAAATTTTCTTACTTTTTTTAGCACTAAGACTAATTACTAAGTTATCCAACATATTATATAATATGTGCAGTTCAAAAATTTTTCCTTACAACTAAAGAATGGAAAATTATTTTTCCTAGTTTTTGCAAGTAATAATTATAGTTTATAAAAAAATTACAAAAATTCTCATGTCTTTTAATTGGGTTCGACACCTTTTATCTTGAAAATAAAACTTAAATATGTTTTTTCTTGCAAAACACCTTTTTTACCTATACCATAAAAAATACATAATACGTACTACATAATACTTAACATATGTTTCCCAAAAATCAACGAATTACAGATAAAAAAGACTTTGATCTTATTTTTAAAAAAGGAAAAAGATATTATTCTCCTTTTTTTGGTATTCGTATAATAAAAAACGACCTGGATACACAAAGATTTGCAGTTCTAGTATCAAAAAAAGTTTCCAAAAAAGCTGTCGAGAGAAATAGAACTAAAAGAGTGATTCGAGAGACTATAAAAGCAAATATTTCCCTGTTCCCGAAAAAAACCGACACTGTATTTTATGTTACACCTAAAGCTTTAAATATAAGCCTTGACACCACTCAAAAAGAAATCCAGAAAATGCTCAAATAGCCTTGTTTTAAAGTAATTAATTCATAGTATTTTACTAGGTATTGATATTTCCATTCACACGCCTACCTTAGTATGTTTTCTTTTTTTATAACAACACCATTCATCTCAATAATACTTTCCTAGAAACAATTGTTTCACGTGGAACATTGTGATTAAACTTATTGTTTTTTAAAAAAAACTATTTTCTACCAAACATTTAGTCGCAAACAAATAATCATATCTCTATCTAGCTGAGCAAGCAATAGATGTTCCACGTGGAACAAATGGTGTCTAAAACCAACTTTATGTATTTAAAAAAATAGCCCTTTTTTATGCCTTCAGTTAATCTTTTTTATTATTTATAAAATAATTGCGATAATTTTATTCTAAGAACAATATCGTATGTTAAGAATAAGGAGCTGTTCCACGTGAAACAACTATGTTTTTTTAACAACAAAAGGTATTTTTTATAAAATAATTCTTTATAGTCGATGTTTATTACTTAAATAGATAATCTTCTGAATGTTCCACGTGGAACATTGCTACACAACTATTTATCCATATTTAGTGTAGCAAATTAAAAAATAAACAAACAGCTTTTTATCCTTTAAAATAAGGGTTTTTGCCTATTACAAAATAATTGTGATAATTTTTTATTTAAAAAGGATTGATTTTAAAAGAAAAAATTGTTCCACGTGAAACAACTATGCTCCTATAACAACAAAAGATATTTTTTATAAGATAGTTCTTTATAATTAATCTTTATTATTTAAGTAGATAATGTCTTAAGTGTTCAACGTGGAACATTAATTAGATCGACACTAAAAAGCAAGTGGTTCTTATAGTTATACTTTAATTAATATTTATACTTAGGCTCAATATCAGATAGGTGTTCCACGTGAAACATTATCTACTCTTATAATTACAAGAAACATAAACAATAGTTGCTCAATTAATCAAGACTTACTTTTAAAATAAACTTTAATCTATTGTTCCACGTGAAACAATGTCATAAAACTATTTACCCATATTAATTATAAAAAATAAAAAACAGAGTTTTATCCTTTAGAATAAGGGCTTTTATTAGTTTTAAAATAATTGTGATAATTTTATTTCAAAAAGAATATAATATTAAAGACAAATTGTTTCACGTGGAACAATTTTCTTAATTAAGAATATTACAATGACTTAATAAACAAGATCTATTCTAATAATCTAAAGTAAGTTATAATAAGAATTTCAGTAAATAAAATTTTATACTTAATTGTTCCACGTGGAACACTGCTTTTTTACAATAACAAAAAAATAGGCTTTACTATAACTGTATTTTAATAATTTTTTATCCCCAATGCAGGCAATGGCTAATTGTTTCACGTGGAACACTCCTTTATTGGAAATTTCTTAAAAAATTAATAAAACTAAATTTAACCCACTACCAAACCCTGTTTAAAGTTTTACATTTTTATGTTAATAAATTGTTTCACGTGAAACAATTTTAATCATGATGTTTTTTTTAATACCTCCATTAAATAAATATTTCTGTAATAAACAAAGTGTGTTTTCTAAAATAGCTATTATGTGTTTCACGTGGAACATTTATTACTTAAAACATTACTATATCAAAAATAAAAAAAGCTCTTTTTATGCTTTAAAATGAGGGTTTTTGCCTATTACAAAATAATTATGATAATTTTTTATCCAAAAAAAAGTTAAATTTAAAGCAAAAAAATGTTCCACGTGAAACAACTATGCTCCTATAACAACAAAAGATATTTTTTATAAGATAGTTCTTTATAATTAATCTTTATTATTTAAGTAGATAATGTCTTAAGTGTTCAACGTGGAACATTAATTAGATCGACACTAAAAAGCAAGTGGTTCTTATAGTTATACTTTAATTAATATTTATACTTAGGCTCAATATCAGATAGGTGTTCCACGTGAAACATTATCTACTCTTATAATTACAAGAAACATAAACAATAGTTGCTCAATTAATCAAGACTTACTTTTAAAATAAACTTTAATCTATTGTTCCACGTGAAACAATGTCATAAAACTATTTACCCATATTAATTATAAAAAATAAAAAACAGAGTTTTATCCTTTAGAATAAGGGCTTTTATTAGTTTTAAAATAATTGTGATAATTTTATTTCAAAAAGATATCTCTATTAAGTGTTTATATTAAATTGTTTCACGTGGAACAATTCAATAAATAACAACTTATTAATACTTATAAATCAAATAAATAAATATTTTCTCAAAATAGTTTAAATATAGATTATTAAATAAACAACAAATGTTTCATGTGAAACATTTGTTGCGCAAAATTGCACCATAATCACCTCGCAAGAAATCTATTTTTTACCCCTTAAAACAAGCTTCTTTGTCGTTTATAAAATAATTGTGATAATTTTTTTAAAAAAGAATACACTATTAAAAACAGAATGTTCCACGTGGAACACTTTTTCCTTAGTTAAACAAGCTACAATAATTCATCAAATAAGATCAATTCTTATAATTTAATGTATAACAATAAACATTTTAGTAAATAAAAATTTTTTATACCTTAAATGTTCCACGTGGAACACTGTTTGTTTTTACAATAGTAGAAAATAGAGCTTATTATAATTGTTTTTTAATCAATATTTAAAACAATTGAATGTTTTACGTGGAACCATTTAATTTTTATTTTATTAATATTTTTAATAAAAAAATAGAGTTGCTACAAAATGTTCCACGTGAAACATTTTTTTAGCTTAAAAAATAACAATAAACTGTGTATAAGTTGTAAATATGTGTGTATAAGTATAAATATATTGACATAATGGTTTTTTTATTGTTTAATATTAGATTTGTTTATATTTTTTATCCTTTGTAGTTTTTATATATTTATATGAGTTGTGCGACGCATTTAATTTTACACCCACTAGCTTCTTAGCTACTTTGCTAAAAATATCCAGAGGACTATTTTTTATTTTTATTAAAAATTTATTTATACCTATATGTTTCTTATTTTTTAAAAACCACACTAATACTTTTAGTTATTATTTTTAAATATTTTTAAAGATTGACTATTTAAAAATATTTATCTATTATAAAAAAGTCTCGTAATTAGGGGATATAGCTCAGCTGGCTAGAGCGCATCCATGGCATGGATGAGGTCAAGGGTTCGAATCCCTTTATCTCCACACCTAATTGTTTATTAACAAGTTATTAACAAGCTTATCAACACTTCTTATATAAAGGATTGAGTGTTTGTGTTATAATTTTATAACTTGAAAAAACCAATTAATTCTACCTTAATTAAATATAAAAAATAATTTTTTACTTTTATGAATAATGAAGATTTATGGAAAGCAGTTTTGGGAGAAATAGAATTAACCCTGTCAAAGCCTCAATTTATAACTTGGTTTAAAGACACTTTTATTCTTAGCAATAAAGATGGACACATTGTTATAGGTGTTCCGAATGGTTTTTCAAAAGAGTGGTTAGAAAATAAGTTTAATAATAAAATAATCAAAGCCTTGAGAAATTTTCAGGGTGATATAGATGAAATCAGTTGCTCTATCCAAACACCCCAAGATAAAAATGGATCAAGAAGTGTTGATGGGGCTAGCAAGGTATCGTCAGGAATAAACAAACAAACTGTTAATTTAAAAAATCAACCAACGTTTACTCCTCAAATAAACTTTTCACAAAATAATAATCTTAATTCTAGATACACTTTTGATAATTTTGTAATAGGAGAAAACAATGAACTTGCAAGAGCTGCTTGCTACGCTGTTTCTCAAAACCCAGGAACTCAATATAATCCTCTTTTTATATACGGCGATGTTGGACTAGGAAAAACTCACTTACTTCAATCTATTGGCAATGAAATAATTAAGAATGACCCTGAGAAAAAAATTATCTATATTTCATCAGAAGGTTTTACTACAGAATTAGTAACTGCTATAAAAAACCAAACTATTGATAAGTTTAAAGAAAAATATCAAAACATTGATCTTTTAATAATTGACGATATTCAATTTATATCTGGTAAAGAAAAAACTCAAGATATATTTTTTCACATATTTAATTCTCTTTACCAAATAAACAAACAAATTGTTATTAGTAGTGATAGACCGCCAAGTCACATTCAAATACTTGAAGATAGATTAAGGTCTAGGTTTGAAGGTGGTATGATAACAGATATAAGTAATCCTGACTTAGAAACAAGAATGGCTATACTTGAATCCAAATTACTTGAAAGAAATTTTGTACTAGATGAGTCTATTTTAAGGTTTGTTGCAGAAAACATAAAAAGTAATATTAGAGAACTAGAGGGTGCTTTAAATAAACTAATAGCATCTTTTGAATTAAACCAAAAAACACCCACACTAGAAGAAACTAAAAAAATACTATCATCAATTCTTATAACAAAACAAAAGAAAACTGTAAACAAAAAAGATGTTTTAGAGACAATTACTACTTTTTTTGAAATAAAAAAAGAAGATTTATTGAGCAAAAGCAGGAAAAAGAAAATAGCTCTACCTAGACAAATAACTATGTTTCTTTTTAAAAAAGAATTAAAAATGTCTTATCCTGAAATAGGAGAATATTTTAAAAGAGATCATACAACAGCACTCCATGCTTTTAAAAAAATAGAAAAAGATATTGAAAATAATCAAAAAACCAAAGAGGATATTGAATATTTAAATAATTTAATATTTAATTAGCTATTAAAAAGTTATTAAACTGTGGATAAGTAATAAATAACTGTTAATAAGTCTGTTTATATTAATTATAATAACTTTTTAACAAAAAACACTCCTTATAATTTTCTCTCTGTCAGTTAAGTTATTCAATAACTATTAAGGAATTATAAAGTGTTTTATATATATCTTATTAACACTATATCATCCCAATTAATACCTATTTAAAAAGGTTATTTACACTTATTAACAGAATTATTAAACACTAATAATAGTAATAATTAATATATATAAATATATTTAAAATTACTTATTAATATATTATATGAAATTAATTTGTACTCAAGAAAATTTTAAAAAAGCTATATTAAATGTAGAAAAAGTTACTTCAAAACAAATAACTTTACCTATTTTAAAAAATATATTGCTTGAAACTAAAGATGGTAGGTTAATCATTTCAGCTACAAATCTAGAAATAGGTGTTATATCTAAAATAGGTGCTAAAATTGAAAGAGATGGTGTTGTTACTATACCTGCTAGATTAATAAGTGATTTTATTACCAACTTACCACAAGGAGGGAATATAGAACTGGAATTAGATAATCAGGTTTTGAGAGTAATTTGCGGTAAATATAAGGCTAAAATAAATACTATAGATCCTGAGGATTTTCCAATTATACCTAAGCCTAAAAATGATTATCAATTTAGTTTAAATGGTGATATTTTAAAGGATACTATTAATAAGACATTAATATGTATAAATTTGAATAATACTAGGGTAGAATTTACTGGAATAAATATAAACTTTAATGATAAAGAGGTATTATTTGCTTCTACAGATAGTTTTAGATTAACAGAAGTGGGGGTGAATATTAAAAAAAGAGAGGGGTATGGTGAAATAAGTGGTAAATCTGTAATTATTCCAGTGGAAACATTAAGAGAGGTTAATAAAATATTGAGTAATAATAATAAAGAGAAACAAATATTAGTAACTATTGATAATAATCAAATATTTTTTAATATAAATGATACAATGATAGTTTCTAGATTGATAAATGGTAATTATCCTAATTATAAGCAAATTATTCCAGATAACTTTAAAACAAGTATTAATATTAATAAGAGTGAGTTACTTAGGTCAATAAAAATAGCTAGTGTTTTCACTAAAATGAAAGAAGGTGAGATAAATATTAAAATAAAAAATAATCAATTAATTATAAAATCTGAAATCGTGGAAACTGGTGAAAATGAGGTTGTTATTGATATTGATAAAGGTAATGATGATCAGGAAATTGTATTGAATCCAAAATATTTAATTGATGGTTTGAGTACTATTGAAACGGAAAGAGTTTTACTTTTAATTAATAGTAGTGACTCTCCTTTTGGGATTAAAATGATTAATAACGATAATGAAACTGTAGATAAATATATTTATATAATTATGCCTATAAATAAATAGTTTATGAAATCTTTAGGTAATTTTCTTAAATATAAAAATTTAAAAAAAAGAAAGTCACTAGATAGTGATACTATTTTTTACATCTTTAATAAAATTATAGAAACTAAATATGGGCAAGTTGGTAAATTTAATATAAAAGTTGGTTTTTATAAAAATGGTGTTATTTTTTTGGAGATAGGGAGTTCTAATTGGGCAAATGAAGTTTGGTTAAATAAGCAAATGCTTATTGATGAAATAAATAAAAAAATAGGAGGGGATGAAATTAAAGATATTAAGATTAAGTATTGATAGATGTAAGAAAAATGACAAATATTTATTAATTGTCCTAGTTTTATTACTGGGATTTTTTATTTTTCAAAAAAAAGTTATTGCTAAAAATGATGAATGTAATAATTTTGATATTGTTTTTACTGAAATTATGTATAATCCCGAAGGTAGTGATAGTAAGAGAGAGTGGATAGAAATATTTAATAAAGGAGAGTGTGAAATAAATTTAGAAAAATGGTTTTTAATTGAATCTAGTAAGGAGGAGGTAAAGCATAAGATAAAAAACAAAAGAGGTGATGATAATATTAAACCAGGTAAATATGCGGTTATAGTTCAGGATGATAATAGTTTTTTAGATAAGTATATTGATTTCGAAGGAATAGTTTTCGATAGTAGTTTTTCTTTAAGTAATAAAAAAGAAGAAATTGCCTTAAAATATATTATTAATAATAAAAAAAAGGATAATAAAGAAGAAGACAAGGAAGGGGATGATTTTATTATTTTTAAAACTAAATATAAAAGTGATATGGGTGGTGATGGAAATGGTTATACATTGGAACTTGATGATAAAAAATGGAGAGAAAGTTATATTTTAGGGGGTACACCGGGTGAGAAAAAATCAAAAAAACCAAAACCTAAAAAGTATTACAATAATATTAGAATAAATGAATTATTACCAAATCCAGAAGGTAGAGATAGTAAGAATGAATTTATAGAGATATATAATTATGGAGATGATGATATTGATTTAAATAATTGGATATTGGAAGATTCTTCTAAGAATAGATTTATCTTTTTAAAAAAGGATAATTGGGTGATTAAAGGAGGAGAGTTTTTAAAAATAAAGAGAAGTGAGTTTAAATTTTCTTTAAATAATGATAAGGATGAGGTTTTATTGTATAATCCAAATTTTTTATACAATCCAAAAGAAAAACCAGTTAGTGGTGTTAAATATAAGGATTCACAAGAAGGGCTTTCATATGTTTTTAATGAGAAAAAAAATAAATGGGAGTGGAGTAGTTTTTTAACTCCAGGAGAGGAGAATAAGTTTGATGTAGAAAAAGAATATACGAATAAAATAAGAATAAATGAAATTTTACCTAACCCAATAGGCAATGAAAAAACAGATGAGTTTATTGAGCTTTATAATTTTGAAAAAGAAAATATTGATTTAAAGGGTTGGATTTTAAAAGATTTATCAAAAACTAATCAATATATTTTTCCTGAAAATGCAAAAATTAAAAAAAGAGGTTATTTAAAAATATACAAAAAAGATTTTAAATTTGCACTAAATAATTCTGGTAATGAGGAGGTTTTTTTGATAAATCCTAATAAAAAAGTTATTGATAGTGTTTTGTATAAAAAAGCAAAAGAAGGTGTTTCTTATTGTTTTGAAGAAAGTTCTAAAAAGTGGCGATGGAGTAGATTTTTAACACCAGGAAAAAAGAATAAGTTTGATAAAAAACCAAAAATAAAAATAGACATAAATAAAGATGCTTATAGAGGTGTTTATATTGATTTTGAAGTAAGTGTTTTAAATATGAATAATTTAAAAGTAAAGTGGGATTTTGGAGATGGTAAAAAAAGCTATAAGGCAAAAACTAGGCATAAGTATGAAAAATCAGGTGAATATAAAGTGTTAACCAGTGTTTTTAATGGAAGTGAAGATTTTGATTTTAAAGAAATAATAAATGTTGAAAAATTTCCCAAGAAAGATATTGAAATATTATCTTTTATGCCAAACCCTATTGGTAAAGATAGTGATAATGAGTGGATAGAAATAAAAAATAATCACAAAAAGAAAATAAATCTTAAAAACTGGAGCATTGCTACGGGTAAAGATAAAAAATCACTAATTAACCATCCTATAAAAGAAGATTTTAAAGTTAAAAAAGGAGAAGTTAAAAAAATAACCAGAAAAAAATCAAAATTTTCATTAAATAATAAAGCTGGGTATATAGAAGTTAGATATCCTGACGGAAGAGAGGCTTTTAGTGTTGGATACAGTAAAGAAGAGGGTATTGGTGAAAACCTTTTATATATGAAAAATAATAAAAACTGGGAGTGGATTATTCCAGGTGAAGAAGTTTTGATTAACAACTTAGGTAATAATAAGATTATTAATAAATTGTTTATGGAAAAAGATGAGGGTGTAACCATTTCCAACAATAGGGTTCTAGGTATATCCAAAATGAATGTTGATAGAAGTAATATATTTTTTAATTTTTTTGTCATAAAAAAAGAATTAATAGATTTGATCTGGGAAACAAAACAAATTGTAAGAGAGGATAGTGATTTTTATTACTTTAATCCAGCTGTTAAAAACAAAAAACACTACGCTTTAAAGTTTATAGATGATTTATTTTAATAATAAAAACTTGCTATTTATGGATAATAGTGTTATTATTTTTTTGTAATAAATTATATGTGTGCACTGGTTTTCGTTAAGGCGGAACGAGTGTATAGCAAGAAAATGTATGGGACTTACAACTAAGCAAAAAGAGAAGGCAACTAAGGAAGTAAGAAGAAATGATAAAGATACAGGATCTCCTGAGTATCAAATAGCTCTTTTTACGGAAAAAATTAAAAAATTAACATCTCACTTGAAAAAAAATAAAAAAGATTTTCATTCAAGAAGAGGTTTACTTAAAATGGTTTCCAAAAGAAAGAAGTTGATGGAATACCTTAAAAAAACAAAAGAAAGTAACTATAAAAAAACTATTAAAAAACTTAAAATAAAGGGATAGAAAAATATATTAAAACAAATACCTTTAAGGTATTTGTTTTATTTTAAAGATATGAATAAAAATAAGGAGCAAAGAGTCGGAGTTTTGGTTGATGTGCAAAATATGTATTATACAGCCAAAGTTTTGTATAAGAAAAAAGTTAATTTTAAAAACATATTAACAGAAGCTATAAAAGAAAGAAAATTTATAAGAGCTCTTGCTTATGGAGTGAAAACAGAGGAGGGGTTGGAAGAAAAATTTTTTGAAGCATTGGGAAAACATGGTTTTGAAGTTAGAACCAAGGATTTACAAATATTTGCAGGAGGATCAAAAAAGGCTGATTGGGATGTTGGGATAGCTGTAGATGCAATTAAAATGAGTAGGAGCCTAGATGTGATTGTGTTGGTTTCTGGGGATGGTGATTATGTTCCAGCTATTGAATATATACAAAACACTACTGGTTGCAGAGTTGAAGTGATTGCTTTTCAGAAATCTACAAGTGCTAAGCTTATTGAAGCAGTTGATGGTTTTACAGATCTTTCAGAAAATAAAAAAAGATTCTTGATATAGAAGCATTTCTTATTTTGATATATAAAAACACTCTCTTAAAGAGAGTGTTTTTTTTGTGCCTGGGAGAGGACTTGAACCTCCACGGGACTAGCCCACCAGTTCCTAAGACTGGCGTGTATACCAATTTCACCACCCAGGCATTTTCACAAAACAAACTAATAGTAATTTATTTTTAATAAAAAATCAAGGCATTGTATGGATTTAAAGAATAGTAGACTGAATTCTTTCAATTTCTTTCTTAAGAGCCCCTGTGTCGTCATATTCTCCATGATGACGAGTGGTGTTTCCATGGGTTTCTTTTTTTTGATCAAGGTGAATGCTTATCAAGAGGCTAAACTCTTTAATCTGGGTATATATGTGAAACCTAGGAAAACCACCTTGTGCAAGTGGTTTTATAAAGCTCAGCTTATCATTATCGGCATGTCTTTGAAAAGAATAGCCAGCTCGCTGAAGGATTGTGGTAGGATTTTCTTTGATATTTTCTATTTTTATATTCATAGAATAGTTATTTAAATTATTGAGCAAGACTCTTTCGGCTACGCTCAGAGTGATTTCGCTTTATGGGCGAGACTCGTTCGGTTACACTCAGAGTGATTTCGCTTTATAGGCGAAATCACTTTACCCAATATTTCTTTTTAATTTCCTTATCGGCACCTTTTTTAGTGTTTTTTATTTTTATTTTAGCTTTATTTTCTAAGTTTAAAATATTTTTATCCAATAATCCTTGAGCTTCTTTTAATAATTTTTCCTGAGTGTTTAGTTTCGGATCATCAATAACCTTAGCTAATAAAATATTCAAAATAGCCCCAATTTCTGGTCCTGGATTAATATTTAATTTTTTTATTAAAATATTACCATTTATTTTTAATTGTTTCACAGAGATAGGGTCTCGGGAAACTTTTTCTACCATGTACTTAAAGTGTCTTAATTTATAAGGGACAGCTTTTGCAACCCCACTACCCAACCTGTCTCCAATCCTTACATCAATAAGGTCATTAATATCCTCTAAGCCAACTTTTTTTACAACTTTTCTCACTCCCTTTTCTCCAACCTCATCCACGTCGTAGTAAAACATATGATTTTTAACTAATTTGGTAGTTTTGATGATAGTTTCTTTGGGAAACTTTAAACGAGTTAGTATTTTTTTAACCATTCTAGCACTAATATATTCGTGTCCATGAAAAGTAGAGAATTCCCCTGTTCCATGTTTTGATTCTGGTTTTCCAATATCGTGTAAAAAAGCAGCTAAACGAACCTCTATTTTTTTTGAAGGACAAGTTTTTAAGCTAGCTAGCAAGTGCTTATAAACAGTGTTGTAGGGACCATGATAATGGTGTCTGTTTTGATTAACTCCAATAGTTTTATATACTTCAGGAATAATGTGTTTCATTAAATCGGTTTCTATTAGAAGTTCTATTCCCCAAGCTGGTCTTTTTGATAAAACTATTTTCTCAAACTCATCTCTTATTCTTTCAAAAGAAATAAAAGAGAGTAGTTCATAATTTTTTTTTATACTTGAAAAGGTTTTTTCCTCTATTCTCCAAAAACTCTTTCTTTTTACTTTATTTTGTTTTCCATGGCCTGATCTTTCTTTTAAAAAAGTTAAATTATCACCCTCACTAAGATTAGCTGCAAAGCGAATAGCTCTAAGCATCCTAAGAGCGTCTTCGCTAAATCTTTCATCTGGATTTCCAACAGTTTTTATTAATTTATTTTTTAAATCCTTTTTTCCATTAAAGAGATCTATGGTGTGTGAAATGGAGTTATTTTTAATATCTAGGGCCATAGCATTTACAGTAAAATCTCTCCGCCCCAAGTCTTCCTCAAGGGTTTTTGCAAAAAGAACACTGTCTGGCCTCCTCTTGTCTGAATATTTAGATTCTATTCTGTAGGTAGTTATTTCTATATTTTTAATACCTTTTTTGTTTCCTAGGTATTTTTCAGGCAAAAGAACTGTGCCAAAATCATTTTTATATTTTGCATCTGGAAAAATTTTTAAAATATCTTCAGGTGTGGCATTGGTTGTAATATCCCAATCAGTGGGTTCTTTGTTTAAGAGCAGATCTCTAACACTGCCGCCAACAATAAATGCTTCAAAACCAGCCTTCTCTAGAAGGTTAATGGTTTTAATTATTGTTTTGGGTATTTCTTTAAGCATATTTTTTAAAATTCTTTCAATAGATCTGTGATTAGGTCTATTTTTGACTTATAGTTTTTACCACTTACTTTTTGTGCCCCCGGGAAGAGTCGAACTTCCGTCTAATCCTTAGGAGGGACTTGTTCTATCCACTAAACTACAGGGGCATAAAAAGTAGCGCTAAAATAGGCTTAATTATTTAAAGCTAAATCTATTTTTTGAATTATATACTTATTAAAATAACATTATATGTGATAAAAATAAAGAATGCAATATTTTTATTATTTTTAATTTGATTTAGTTTGAGAACTTAGTAGTTAAGAGTGGGTGAAATGAATTGCTATATATGTATTATGTTTTCATCTCTTTATCTCGACAAGGGGTTATAGTTATGATAAAATAAAATGTAGAAAATATAAATTTAAATAAGTAGACACAAGCAATAAAAAACAATTGTTTTTTATTTGATTGTTTTTTGGTTTATGAATATTCAATACTACGGACACTCTTGTTTTAAAGTTGTTACTAAACCTGGAGGAAGAAATACTGAAAATATTACTATTTTCATAGATCCTTTTGATAAATATATCGGACTTAAGCCTCCTCAAGGAAAAGCAGATGCTGTTTTTGTTTCACATACGCAACACAAGGATCACAATAATAAAGATGCTATCAAGGGTGATCCTGTAGTTTTTGAAACAGCAGGAGAGTTCTCAGTTGGGGGTATTAATGTTACAGGAATAGATTCGTTCCATGATGATAAAGAGGGTCAAGAGAGAGGTAGGAACACTATTTTTACACTAGATACTGAGGATATAAGAATTTGTCACTTGGGGGATCTTGGTACAAACTTAAGTTCACGACAATTGGAAAAAATAGGAGGAGTAGATATTCTTATGGTTCCAGTGGGCGGTAATTTTACCATAGATGGAAAAATGGCTGCAAAAATATGTCAAAAACTAGAACCTTCACTTATAATACCGATGCATTTTAAGGTAAAAGATTTAAAGTTGGATATAGCTGACGAAAAAGAATTTTGTAACGAGATAGGTGATTGTCCAAAAGAAAGAGTAAATAAGATAACTATAAAGAAAAAAGAGTTATTGGATAAAAACTTAGATGTGCTTCTAATGAAAGCTTAAAGTGAAAAAAATGAATATAAGTAAAAAAATTGAAGAAATAAGAAATAAGCCAGATCATGAAAGGGTTCGTTATGTTTGGGGTATGGTTCTGGTTAGTATGTTTTTTATAATTCTTCTTTGGTTGGTTTCACTTAAAGATAATTTTAGTAATAATTATTCAAATCAAGAAGATGTTTCAGGGCAAGATATGGAACTAGGAGAAGCGCTGGGTGTTCAAAAATAGGCATAAAAATAATTTTGATTTTATATAACTATGGAAAAAGACAAGAAAAACATAAAAAAAGAACCGCAAGGAATAAATAAGCAAAGGATTGTGAAAGAAGTTCAGCAGTCTTATCTCGATTATGCTATGAGCGTTATTGTTGCTAGGGCACTTCCAGATGTGCGTGATGGACTTAAGCCAGTTCACAGAAGGATACTTTACTCTATGTGGAAAACAGGTCTTAAATCTAATGCTAAGTTTAAAAAATCAGCTACGGTGGTTGGTGAGGTCTTGGGTAAGTATCACCCGCATGGAGATACAGCAGTATATGACACTATGGTTAGGATGGCTCAAGATTTTTCCCTTCGTTATCCTTTAGTTTGGGGGCAAGGAAACTTCGGTTCTATGGATGGAGATAGGGCAGCAGCTTATCGTTACACTGAGGCAAAGCTTAGAAAAATTGCTCAGGAGATGCTATATGATATTGAAAAAGATACTGTTGATTTTGTTCCCAATTTTGATGGAACACACAATGAGCCTACAGTTTTACCATCCAAGCTCCCCCAATTATTATTAAATGGCTCAATGGGTATTGCTGTGGGAATGGCAACCAATATTCCACCACACAACTTAAATGAATTGGTGGATGCAACAAATTATTTAATTGATAATCCAGATGCTAGCGTGGATGACTTACTTGAATTTGTTAAGGGTCCTGATTTTCCAACTGGAGGGACTATTTATAATCAAAAAGATGTTAAAGAAGCTTATCAAACAGGTAAGGGTAAGGTGGTAACCAGAGCTAATGCTGACATAGAGGAGGACAAAAAGGGATTATTTAAAATTGTTGTTAGTGAGATAACATATTTAACCAATAAATCTACTCTTATAGAAAAGATAGCTGCCCTAGTTAAGGATCAAAAAATTCAAGGAATTAAAGCACTTAGAGATGAATCTAATAAAGTGGGAGTGAGGATTGTTATGGAGCTTAAAAAAGATTGTTTCCCGGAAAAAATACTTAATAAACTCTATTCGCTAACAGATCTCCAAAAAAACTTTAATGTCAATATGTTAGCCTTGGTTGATGGGATTGAGCCGCAGGTGCTTAATTTAAAAGCTATCCTGGAGCACTATGTCAAGCACAGGGAGCAAGTTGTGACCAGAAGAACGCAATATGATCTCGAGAAAGCAAAAGATAGGGCTCATATACTAGAAGGACTCAAAAAAGCACTTGATCATATTGACGAAGTTATAAGAATAATTAAAAAATCTAAAACAAAACCAGATGCTCATAAGAATTTAGTTAAAAGGTTTAACTTTTCAAACAGGCAAACTGAGGCTATTTTAGAAATGAAACTTCAGACATTGGCTGGATTAGAGCGAAAAAAGATAGAGGATGAGCTTAAAGAGAAAAAATCATTAATATCAAAATTAGAAGCTATACTAAAGAGTAGGAAGAAAATTTTGAATATTGTAAAAAAGGAGCTGGAAGAAGTTCGAGATCAGTATGGTGATGAAAGAAAAACTAGAGTGATTAAAGGTAAAATAGGTGAATTTAAACAAGAAGACCTTGTTGCTAACGAGGAATCTATTATTACTATTTCACAAGGTGGTTATATAAAAAGATTGAAACCTAGCGCTTATAGGACTCAAAAGAGGGGTGGGAGAGGTGTCATGGGTGGAAATATGAAAGAAGATGATGTGATCTATCAAGTAAATGCGGTTATGAGTCATGATAACTTACTTTTCTTCACAGATACAGGGAAAGTTTTTCAAACTAAAGCCTATGAAATACCTGAGTCTAGTAGAACTACTAAGGGTCAAGCTCTTGTTAATTTTTTGCAACTTTCTAGTGAAGAGAGAGTTACGGAGATGATTGCTTTCAATAAAGATGATAAGGATTTTAAATATTTATTTATGGCTACGGAAAAAGGTGTAGTTAAGAGAGTTGCTATAGAAGAGTTTGATAATGTTAGAAGAAGTGGTCTTATTGCTATAAAACTTGGAAATGGAGATAGGCTGAGGTGGGTACGCTTGACCGGTGGAAGCGATGAAATAGTTATAGCAACAGCAAAAGGACAAGCAATTCGTTTTAAGGAGTCAGATGTTCGTTTTATGGGCAGATCTGCTGCAGGAGTTAGGGGTATTAAACTAAAAAAGGACGACTCTCTTGTTGGTATGGATGCTATATTTGAGGGACAAAAAGGTATGCAACTTATGGTTATAAGTGAAAATGGTTATGGAAAAAGAACTGGCTTAGGTCTTTACAAGCCCCAAAAAAGAGGAGGTTCAGGTATTAAAACAGCTAGTGTTACAAATAAAACAGGCCAGCTTGTAGCGGGTAGAGTCATAAGTGAGGATGAAAATGAGGCGGACCTGTTTGTTACTTCTAGTAAGGGTCAAGTCATACGTATTCCTATAAAAGGTGTTTCTGTTTTGGGTCGAGCTACTCAAGGGGTGCGACTTATGAATCTTAAGGCAGGAGATAAGGTGGGTGCTTCAGCGATACTCTAAAGATGTATTGTGTACAATGCGTGCATAATGATTAGCACAGGAACAGAAAGGATAGTAAATAAACTATCTTTTTTGTTTTTTAAGTCTATTTTAAACTTTTAATTTAAAAATAAAATGCTATGCTAGAATGGAGATTAAAAATTTATTGATAATAATAAACTATATTATTCGTGAATATTCGAGATGAAATTCGAGTTTATTCGCGATTTATACAATCATGTCAGGACACAGCAAATGGTCAACTATTAGACACAAAAAAGCTGCTCAAGATTCAAAGAGGGCAAATGTTTTTACGAAACTGGGGAACATGATAACAGTAGCAGCTCATGAAGGAGGGGGTGATATGAATACAAACTTTAAGCTTAAAATGGCAACCGATAAAGCGCGTAGTGAAAATATGCCTAAAGATAATATTGAGAGAGCTATAAAAAGAGGAACAGGAGAGCTGAAAGAAGGTAGTCAGATAGAAGAAATTATTTATGAGGCTTATGGACCAGGTCAAACAGCTATGCTTATTAAAACAGCTACTGATAATAAAAACAGAACAGTAGGAGAAATACGACATCTTTTAACTAAAAATAATGGCAAATTTGTGCCCAGTGGATCAGTTAGCTATATGTTTGAAACAATTGGAAATGTTGTAGTGAGTACTAAAAACATAAAAGATATTGAAGAATTTGAAATGATAGCAATAGAAGCTGGAGCAGAGGATATTGAAAAGAATGAAGATAACCTGATTATAAAAACAAGACCTGTAGACACTCAAAGAGTCAAGGAAGTTGTTGAAAAAGAAGGGTTTGAAACAGAAAGAGCAGAGCTTGTTTTTGAGGCAGATCAGAAAAACAAACTAGAAAAAGAAAATAGGGAAAAATATTTAAGATTAATAGAGGTCTTAGAAGAAAACGATGATGTTATTGATATTTATGATAATTTAGAATAAAAATATGGTAAAAGTTTTAGGTATAGATCCGGGAACAGCAACAACTGGATGGGCTATTTTGGAGGAAAAAGATAATGAAATAAAAGCTATTTCTTATGGACATATAAGCACATCACCTAAAAAATCAGTTTCCAAAAGAATAAAAGAGGTTGCAGACGATCTTGAAGAAGTAATTAAAGAATATAGCCCAGAGGAAAGTGCGATAGAAGATATATTCTTTTTTAAAAACCTTAAAACAGCAGTAAAGGTTAGTCAATCCAGAGGGGGTATGCTATTAACGCTAGAAAGGCATAAGTTGAAAATAGCAGAGTACACACCTCTTCAAGTAAAGCAGGCTGTTACAGGATATGGTAGAGCGGATAAGCAACAAGTCCAATCAATGGTCAAGAGTATTCTTAATTTAAAATCAACCCCCAAGCCCGATGACACTGCTGATGCTATCGCTGTAGCTATTTGCCATCTACAGAGTAGGAAGATTCTAGAACTAGGAAGTTGAGAGTTTGAAAATTTTAGGAATTTAGGAATCTGTATTTTTGTTTAAAAAGTAACGAGATCTAGTATTATTTTTTTATTCGAAAATTACTTAATTACGTTATTAACTATTGCCGACTATTAAGTGATAAGTATTTAATAAAAAATGCCTATATACTATGTGTCCCATGAAAAATTGTTTGACAAAAGCATAAAAATGATGCATGATTTAAAATTACTGAAAATTTGGCAATAAAAGTAGTTTTGACAAGTTAAGGGTGCTCATACTGGAGAGTGTGGGTTTTTTGGATATTTTCATTGAGGAGGAATGAAATGGAGAAGCAAGAGAATTTTAATTAGAAGAGCGTGGTGATTGTTATTTTGGCTATTTTCGTCGTTATTGTGCTTAACTTAAGTCACAGCAAGACACAAAAAATTGAATCCCTGCAAGAAGAGAATAATGCTTTACAGCAAAAAATGGAAGCAGTCGAGACAGCTCAACGCAGTGGGGTAAAGGTACGAGAAGAAGCATTGCCCGTGCTTACCGATAAAATTGCTAGTCCTATAGCTATTATAAGCTGGATGCAAAAATACAAGAATGATATTCTGTCAGTTCCTTTTGCAAGAAAGCAGTTACAAGTTATTCATGAGAAAATGAGGTCTTTATATGGAGTTTCTCAAAAACAAGATTTCCGAGATGATATACAGGCATATCTTGACTTAAAAAGGGCTGAAGAACACTCTTCACCTGGGAAGTTGCAGGAAAGAGAAGCCTTTCTGGTGAAAAAATGGAACCTTGCTATCTTTGATCAGATAGCTATGTTTAACCACTTTTCAGCCAACCCTGTTGGTTGGGGTATGCTTATTGAATTTCTAAAATATGAAACAAGATAAAAAAAGAAGTAGCAAGCGTTGCTTGGGATATATTCCTGAGCAACGCTTTTTTTATACAATCACCCTTATATATTTAATAATTACTGTTTTTTAGCGCTTACGCTCTAAAAATATTGACTATCTAGCATAAGTAGTTTACTATAGTATTTCTGTAAATAATGGTATAATTATTAATGAAATTTTAGAAATAACTTTTTAAAAAATAAACAAAAATTATGCATACAAATTACCTAATTGATTATTTTGTTTTTCAAGGTGTTCCTCAGGAAAGCATACTGTTGATACTTATGTTGCCAATCATTGCCACGCTAATATCTTTTTTTAGGCAAGTTTTTGGAATTAAAGCTTTTGGTATCTATACACCTTCAATTGTAACTTTTGCCTTTTTAGCTATGGGAGGAGAAGCTGGATTTAAGGGTATTAAGTATGGAGTAGCTATCTTTATAAGCATTATTTTGGTAGGAATGGGAAGTCGTTATGTTTTAAAAAAACTCAGACTGCTTTATCTTCCCAGGGTAGCTATAATTCTTAGTATGGTAGCTTTTGCAATATTGGCTATTTTAGTTTTAGGAGGGTCAATGCAGCGCACAGGATTAGCAGCTATCCCTATATTTCCTTTACTAATAATGATAATTATAGTAGAAAAATTTGTTGCTGCTCAACTGGAAAAAGGAAATAAAACCGCTTTTATCTTAGCGACAGAAACACTTGCTATTTCCTTGGTTGGGTACTTTATTTTAAGTTGGGATTTATTGATTATGACTATACTTACATATCCATGGATTGTCCTATTAACCATTCCTTTTAATATATTTTTAGGTAAATGGACCGGGTTAAGACTTTCGGAATATTGGAGATTTAGGGATATTTTGAAGAAAATGTAATTAAAGTAAAAATTCTTTAATGAATTTTATTTATTTATTGTATGTTTAGAATTTTAAAAAACAGAAAGAAGATTGTGGGAATGAATGCTAGAAATCTTCGTTATATAAGGACAAATAATCTTAAGGAATCGATTAAGGTAGCTGATGATAAAATACTTAGTAAAAAAGTTTTAAAAAAAGGTGGACTACCTGTTCCTAAGTTAATTGCCAAAATTACCTCTCATGAAGATCTAGATAATTTTGATTGGACAAGATTGCCAAGTAGCTTTGCGCTTAAGCCGAATAAGGGTTTTGGAGGAGAAGGCATTGTTGTGGTTTATGGAAAAAAGAAAGGGCGTCATGATGTTTGGATTAAAGCAAATGGTAGCTTGGTAACAATTGATGATTTTAAAAATCATATAAGAAATATTTTGGATGGAAATTTTTCGCTTTCTAGTGTTCCGGACACTGCATTTTTTGAAGAAAGACTTACTCTTCTTAAGCTTTTTAAGCCCTATACTTTTAAGGGTATTCCTGATATTCGTGTAATTATTTACAACAAAGTTCCTGTTATGGCTATGCTTAGACTTCCTACTAAGGATTCAGGAGGGAAAGCTAATCTTCAGCAAGGTGCGGTAGGTGTAGGAATAGATTTGGCGACAGGTGTTACTACAGTAGCTGTTCAGGGGAAGAAAACAAGGATTATTGAAAATGTTCCAGGCTCAAGGCTGGGAATTTCTGGACTTACTATTCCTTATTGGAGAGAGATATTGGAGTTAGCAGTTAAGGCTCAAGAAGTTTCCGGACTAGGTTTTTTAGGTGCAGACATTGCTATTGATAAGGAGAGAGGACCTGTATTTCTAGAGCTTAACGCTCGACCAGGACTTTCTATTCAAGTTGCAAACATGACAGGTCTTCAGGAAAGAATAGAAAGAATAGAGGGGTTGAATATAAAAACTGTTAAGAGGGGGATAAATGTTGGTATGGATCTTTTTGGTGGAGAGGTTGAGGAAGAAGTTGAGGATATATCGGGACGTCGAGTTATTGGCGCAATTGAGAAGGTTAAGTTAGTAGGGAGAAACGGAAAAGAGATAGAAGTGGATGCGAAAGTGGACACGGGAGCTGGATGGTCATCAATTGATAAGGAGCTGGCCATTAAGTTGGGTTACGGAGAAACAGTAGCTGAATACGAAAAACTTAGTATTAGCTACGAAGATGTTAAAGATCTTACCAAAAGAGAAAGATGGGGTATTATTAAAAAAGTTCCACATATTAGTTCTAGAGTGGTGATTCATTCTTCCCATGGTACATCCTATAGACCGATGGTTAAAGTGAAAATAATTATGGATAAGAGAGTTATTTATGCTAAAGTTACTATTATTAACAGATCTCATTTGAATTATCCTATTATAATTGGCAAAAGAAATCTAAGCAGATTTTTGGTGGATGTTAATAAGTAATTTTAGGACCATGGCTAAGTAGATAAGTATTTCTTTTGGGTAGAGTTTGAGATAAGGAGGGTGTGTAACATGGGGCTTAGTTAAAAGTATTTTTGTGGTTTTGTAAAAGTTGAGTTTATAAAAATTTTATAAATAAGACAAAATCTCTTATTGTAGTGAGTTTAGACTATTGGCTGGCAATAAGTTTCTTTTGAAAATAGTTAAAATGGCTAACAAAATAATTATAAATGCCGATGATTATGGGTTGAGTAAGGAGTTTAATAGAGGTATCATAAATTTAATAAAAAAAGAAATTGTTAGCAGTGTTACCGTAATGGTGAATAGAGGGTTTGTTTCTCCAGAAAAACTACTTAAATTTGACAACATATCTATAGGAGTTCATTTGGAAGAGGGCTTGATGAGCTTTGAGGAGCAAATTGAAAAATTTAAAAATATTTTTAGTAAAAATCCATCACACCTAGATGGACATAAGCATTGTCATTTAAAGAAAGATAATTTAAAGCATACAATTTTTTTAGCGAAAAAATATGAAATTTTTGTCAGATCAAGGTATGATAAAGACAGGAAGATATTAAAAGAAAACTCAATAAAAACTCCAGACAAACTTATATCGTGGCACCCAAAAAGGAGAGACGTTTTTTTTGATAAACTTAAAAAAACATACAGCAATACAACTGAAATAGTTTGTCATCCAGGCTTCTTTGATCCTCTGTGTGATTATCCCTATAATAAACAAAGAAAAGAAGAGGTGGACTTGCTTCTCAGTGATGATTTTAGTAAAATACTTGATGATTATGATTTGATAAGTTATAAAAACATAAGTTAAGAAGGAATTCTTATATATATGAAAAAAATATTTACAATTAAAAAATTTAAAAAAAATGTTGGTGGAAACAAGGACTGGAAAAAAACCTCACTTAAGGTTATGGGCATTGTTTTTGGGATAGGAGTCATTTTGGTGATTGGTGTGTTTGCTTATTTTGCGAAAGATTTGCCTGACCCAAATAAGGTTAACAAGCGGGTAGTTGCAGAATCAACTAAGATATATGACAGGAATGGGAAAGAGGTTCTTTATGAGATTCATGGTGAGGAAAAAAGAACATTAATTCCTTTTGAGGAAATGGGTAATAATATTAAGTATGCAACTATTGTTTCCGAGGATCAAGATTTTTATTATCATCACGGTGTGAAAATAACTTCTATAATAAGAGCTGCCTTGAAGGATTTTTTAAATAGAGGAGCTGCACAAGGTGGATCCACAATAACACAGCAGTTTGTAAAAAACTCTATCTTAACAAATGAAAAAACAATCACTAGAAAAATAAAGGAGTTAATACTTTCACTGGAAATAGAGCAGAAATTTTCTAAAGATGAGATACTTAGGATGTATCTTAATGAAATTCCCTATGGATCGAATGCTTATGGAATAGAAGCAGCTTCACAAACTTTTTTTGGAAAACATGCTAAAGACTTAACACTGGATGAAGCTGCTGTCTTAGCGGTTCTTCCTAGGGCTACTACATATTTCTCTCCCCATGGGTCGCACATTGATAGATTGAAATATAATCAAGAGGCTATATTAGACAGGATGGCTTCTTTGGGGTACATAAGCCAAGAGGATGCTAGTAAAGCTAAAGAAGTGGATGTTTTAAATAAGATAGTGATAAGTAAGGAAAATATAAAAGCTCCCCACTTTGTAATGTATGTTAAAGAGTATTTGGATGAAAAATATGGAAAAGAAGAGATGGAAGAGGGTGGTATGAAAATATATACAACGCTTGACTGGGAAAAGCAGCAAATTGCAGAAAAAGCAGTTAAAGAAGGTGCTGAAAGTAATTTGGAAAAATGGGATGCAGAAAATGCAGCTCTTGTAGCGATTGATCCAAAAACAGGTCAAATTCTCTCAATGGTTGGGTCTAAGGACTATTTTGATAAATCAATAGATGGGCAGGTAAATGTTGCGATCAGAGATCGTCAACCAGGGTCATCTTTCAAGCCATATGTTTATTTGACGGCCTTTACTAAGGGGTATTTTCCAGAAACAATGCTTTTTGATGTTGAGACTGATTTTAATAAAGGAAGTGATGATGACTATGAGCCACAAAATTACGACGGATCTTTTCGTGGTCCGGTTAAACTAAAAGAAGCACTTGGAATGTCTCTTAATGTTCCAGCAGTAAAAACACTTTACTTGGCAGGTGTTAATGATTCCACAAAAATGGCTAAACAGCTTGGTATTTCCGGGCTAAATGATCCAGATAGATATGGACTTTCTCTTGTCTTGGGTGGAGGGGAGGTTAAACTTTTGGAGCATGTAAGTGCTTTTTCTGCAATAGCTAACGGAGGAGTTAAGCACGAGAAAACAGCTATATTGAGAATAGAAAACAAGGAGGGAGAGATCGTTGAAGAATTTAGAGACACTAATGGAGATAGAGTTGTCAAGGAGGAGTATGTAGCTATGCTCGATTATATAATATCTAACAATAAGTATAGAGCACCAGCTTTTGGTGATAACAACCCGCTTCGATTTGATGATAGACAGGTTGCTGCAAAAACAGGAACTACTAATGAATTTAGAGATGGCTGGACAATGGGATATACACCCTCAATTGCTGTGGGTGTTTGGGCTGGAAATAATGATAATAGCATTATGAAGCCAGGGGCGGCTGGTGCTAATGTAGCAGCTCCAATTTGGAGAAGTTTTCTGGATCAAGTTTTGCAAAACTATAACAAGGAAGATTTTCCTAAGTATGATAAGGATAAGGCCTTGGAGGGTGTAGAGAAGGATATACTGAAAGGAGATCTTGATTTTGACAAAAAAGAAGAGGTTTGTGAGATACCAGGAGAAGATGATGAGTGGTGTAAGGCTAATAAATATTGCCCTGAGGATGATTGGGATAAGAAGATATTTGTTAATGCTCATAATATTCTTTGGTATGTAGATAAAGATAATCCCCAGGGTGAAAAACCTAATAATCCAGATAAAGATCCCCAGTTTGATAGATGGGAAGAGGCCCTTGAAGATTGGTATAAAGACGAAGACAAAGATTACATATTAGGAGAAGCTCCAGAAGATGATTGTGATAAAGATGATTTTGAAGAATTTTTACCAAGCGTTGACATTTCTGCTTCAAAAAGTGGTCCAGCTATAAAAATAAATGCCTCAGCAGATGCTCCTTATGGGGTAGACAGTCTGAAAATTTATGTTGATGGTAAGGAGGTAGCTTCAACAAGTAGTAGCTCCATTAGTACAACTTACGACATTCCGAGTGATAAAATGGGCTCAAGTTTTAAGGTGGAAGCTAAACTGGTTGATGAAAATGGAAATAATGACAGTGATAGTGAGAATGTTTCTACATAAAATTTTTAATAAAAAAGCACAACACAAACAAAAAACACTTTAATTTAATAAAGTGTTTTTTGATTTCCTCATCTTTCGTAAAGTTTCTAGTTAAAGGGAAAAGGTTGATTATACTCATTCTCCCTCTTTTTTCTTGCGATTTCTTTCTTTTGCATGTTCATAATAAGACCCTTGAGCCTGTACGGGTCTGGAACTTTGTGAAAAAGAAACCTGCTTTTTGTTCCAGCAGTTTGAATATGCACATCTCCATAATTTAAAATAGTAGGAATAAATCCTTCAACTTCGATAGAGACATCTTGAATTTTCGAGAACTTTAATTCACTAATGTGTCGCATAAAAAGAGCTTTTTGTTCAATATTCACAATGCGATTATCGGTTATAATCCAAACATCAAAATAAAAATCAATCCAAACTATAAATGAATAGATCCAAATCATTAACAGGAAAAAAGTTTCTAGAAACCAAATAGTCTCTCTGTTACCAGGAGAGGAAAAAATACTTGGAAGCACCTGTAAGCTAAAAGACAAAAGAAGCACCATAGCTATTATTATTAGGTATTGTTGAAGAATATTGAACCAGTGGCGACGAACTATTTTTATTATTTTTTCTCCGCGATGTTGTCCGCGAAAATGAAAGTTTTTAAATTTTTTCATATTTTTTTAAATTTAGAAGCTAAGTAAAAATGATATATCAACATATGTGAAGAGGATAATATTGAGTATTAACAATAGAAAGAAAACAGGAATAAATAATAAAATCATTATTTTGGAAGATTTTTTGTTTATGGAATATTTGATAATATGATAAACAATAAAAAATGCCAGCAAAAAGACTGTCAGTATTATTATTAAATACAGAGAATTTATTATAAGATACATTTTTTTGTTATTTAAAAAATTATAAGCTAGAATTTTATTTCCACAGCGTCTTTGTTGAAAGTATAACCTAAATGAGTATATCCTTTCTCGGTGACCACTCTTCCTCTGCTAGTTCTATCCAAGAGACCACATTGAATAAGAAAAGGCTCGTAGACATCTTCTATGGTTTGGATTTCTTCAGAGGCAGCAGCAGCGATTGTTTGAACACCTACGGGGCCTCCATTAAACTTATCAATCATTATTTTTATAATTTCTCTGTCAGCTGGCTCTAATCCTAGTTTATCTATTTCAAGCATCTCTAGTGCTTTGGTAGAAATAGCGCTATCTATATTTTTAATATCATTTATTTGAGCGAAATCGCGAACTCTTTTTAATATTCGATTAGCTATTCGTGGAGTTTTGCGACTACAATCAGATATTTTCTTGCAACCACTTTTATCAATAGTCACATTTAGTATTTTACCAGAGCGATCTATAATAGATTCCATTTCGTTATTTTCATAAAAATTTAGTTTATGAATTGCGCCAAATCTATTTCTTAGCGGATTTGATATGGATCCTAGTCGAGTTGTAGCCCCAATAAGTGTAAACCTGGGTAAGTCTAACTGAAGTGTTCTAGCAGAGGGTCCTTTGCCCACTATTATATCAAGCTTGTAATCTTCCATAGCAGGATAGAGAATTTCTTCTACAAGTTTATTTAAGCGGTGAATTTCGTCTATAAAGAGAACATCCCCATCTTTTAGGTTTGTAAGTATTGATCCCAAGTCGCCAACTCTTTCTATGGCTGGACCAGAGGTTGTTTTAATACCAACACCCATTTCTTTAGCTATAATATTAGAAAGAGTTGTTTTTCCTAGTCCAGCTGGACCATAAAGTAAAACATGCTCAATGGGCTCTTTTCTTTTTTTTGCTGCTTCTATTAAAATACTTAAATTATTTTTTACTTTATTTTGACCAATATATTCACAGAACTTTTGAGGTCGCAGTGTTACATCTATTTTCTTGTCTTCATCTTGCTCTTTTGAGTTGGTTATAGTCATAAAATCATAAAACACATAAAATAAAATGTAGGTTTTTTAAATATAATTAAAGTGCAAATATTTTATAGTAAGTGCTAATATTATAAATTAATTGTATCAGATATTGACAAAAAAACAAAGATATGCTAATATCAATTGTTAGGTTAAAATCCTATTAAATTGAAAAATAATCTCTACTATTCTGTAGACAATTGGGAACCACTATCTTTTGTTCTCAATTTGGGGGCTTTTGCCAAGATATGGGTATTGTGGTTTCGGCTGTGATATTCCTCGACACCGCTCTCTCTCCATAAATCTAATTTTTGGAACTGTCTGCAGAATAATGAAGATTATTTTCTTATAAAAAACAGCCTTATTTTAATAAACTTAGGCTGTTTTTTTATTTTTAGAGTAGGATTTAGTCAGCGCTAGTAATTCGTTCTACTTCTTCAAGAGTGGTTACTCCTTCAAGTATTTTTAGTATTCCATCCTGACGCATAGTTATCATCCCATTTTTCATGGCTTTTTCTTTTATTTCTGAAGAGAGAGAACTTAAGGAGATTAGTCTTTCTATTTCCTTGTCCATAACCAGTATTTCACTAATGGTTATCCTGCCCTTGTATCCTATGTTGTTACATTTCATGCAACCAATGGGCTTATAGATATAGTCATCTTTTGGTATTACTACATTGGCTTTGCTTGAAATTAAGTCAGTTTCTTTTTTTAGCTTCTTTTTGATTTCCGTTGAGGTTTTAATTTTTTTCTTACACTCACATAGTTTTCTGATGAGTCTTTGTGCCATGAAAGCATTGGTGGCAGATGCTATATCGTCCGGACTAACATCCATGCTGATGAGCCTATGAACTGAGCTAGCTGCGTCATTTGTATGCAGTGTTGAGAGGATAAGGTGTCCAGTTAGAGATGCTTGAGTTGCTATTTTAGCAGTTTCATTATCTCTAATCTCCCCAATCATTATAATATCAGGATTTTGACGAAGCAGAGCTCTCATTGCTGTAGAAAATGTATAGTTATCTTCTTCATTCGTTTGTGTCTGCAAAATTCCTTTTAACTGATATTCAATGGGGTCTTCTACTGTTATTATTTTTATTTCTGGCTTATTGAGGTATTTGAGGACACTGTAGAGAGTTGTGGATTTACCCGATCCTGTGGGCCCTGTGTTTAAGATAACACCATTTGGCTTAGAGGATTCGTGAATAAGTTTTTTTAAGTTTTGCTCTCTTATTCCTAAATTTTCTATATTAAGGGCAGTGGCTGACTTATTGAGAAGTCTCATAACAACTGTTTCTCCGTAGCCTCCAGATATTATTGATACACGGATATCTACTTCTTTTTCCTTTATATTTTGGAATAATTTTTCAAAAGATATTTTAAACCTACTGTCCTCAACTCCTGAGCGAATTCCTGTTTTTAGTCCACTGACAAGCTTTATTTTCCCCAACAGAGAAGGGTATTCGTTTAGTGGTATACTAGCAACATCTTGAAGTATACCGTCGATTCTTAGTCTTATTTTTACTTCTTTTTCTTCTGGTTCTATATGAACATCACCAGCTTCTAAAAGTGCTGCTGCTGCAAAAACTATTTCCGTTATATCCTTTGATTCAGTTTTTTTTATATAGTTATTAAAAGAATTAAAATCTTTGATATTCTTGGAAACTTCTTTTAATAATTTTTCTGAAACTTCTAGTGATCGAGAAAGCGACTGTTCCATGAGTGTGTCATAAACTTCTTCCAGAAAGTTTACTTGACCTGTGACCCTCCAAACCTCTTCCATGGAAGTTATTCCTTCAAGCACTTTAAGTATCCCGTCCTGAGTCATTGTTATCATGCCATCTTCAAGCGCTGCTTTTGTTATCTCGCTTTCTCCTGCCATTTCCAGTATTAGTTTTTCCATTTTTTCATTTATTGTAAGTGTCTCAAAAATACCTATTCTGCCCTTGTAACCAAGGTTATTACACTTAGTACATCCGACAGGTTTGTAGAGTGAGTCTATTTTTTTTGGTATATCTATTTTAGACTTTGGCGATATTATGGAAATTAGTTTTTTAATAGTAATAATTGTTTTGTCAGAAGGTTTGTATCCTTCTTTGCAGTGAGGACAAAGTTTTCTTACCAATCTTTGAGCAATAAGTATGTTTATAGAAGAGACTATTAATGATGGTCTTACACCTAATTCAATTAATCTGGAAATTGATCCAGGTGCGTTATTGGTGTGTAGTGTAGAGAGAACAAGATGACCAGTTAGCGCTGCATTTACGGATATTTCAGCTGTTTCACCATCTCTTATTTCACCAACTAGGACAATGTCAGGATCTTGTCGAACTATGGCACGTAATCCTTTTTCAAAAGTATATCCCTGAGAGTTGTTTATTTGAGTTTGCGATATTCCCTTAAGATCATATTCAACAGGGTCTTCAATGGTTATTATTTTAACCTCAGGATTGTTTAATTTATTTAAAAAAGAGTAGAGACTAGTTGTTTTGCCTGATCCAGTTGGTCCAGTTACTAGAATCATACCGTTGGGCTTGGCTATCTGTAGTTGAACCTGTTCTTTTGAAAGCCCCCTAAGTCCAAGTTTTTCTACGTCAACCAATAGGGAAGACTGATCAAGAAGTCTCATTACAATACTTTCTCCGTATTTTCCAGGAATTATACTTACCCTTATATCAATTCTATTTTTTTTATCTCCGACACTCTTTTTGAGTGTAATTGAAAAATGACCATCTTGAGCTATTTCTCTTAGATTAAGCTTCATCTTGCCTATCATTTTTATTCTAGAAATAATAGATTTATATATTTCTTTTGGAAAAACTCCAATATCCTGAAGAACACCATCTATTCTGTATCTCATCCTAGCTTTTTTAGCTTGAGGCTCAAAGTGAACATCGCTCGCTCTCATTTTTAGAGCACCGGAAAAAACTATATCCAAAATTTCAGTGGTGGACATTTCGTTCATTCTTTTATTGAGCTCTAAGAGGTTTTTAAATTTTTCCTCAAAGTTCTTTAAATCTTCTCCAGATAAGGATATAAGAAACATATCCAAGCTTTCTAGTAGAAAGTTTTCCTTATATTTATCCCAAACCCTTTTCATGGAAGATTTAGATACTAAATATTTGGTTACCTCCCATCCTTTATCTTTCTTTATTTTTTTTATATAAGAATCAGTTTCTTTGTTTGAAGGGTCTGTTATAGCTATATAAGCTTTTTTCCCATTTTTTTGTATTAAGGCAACATTGTATTTACGAGACTCTTTCTCGGGAATAATCTTGATAGTCTCTAGTTCTAACGGAAAAATATTTAAATCAGCATAGAGCAACGAGTGCTTAGCTGCTAAAGCTGAGGCCTGATCTTCTTCCGCTACTTTTCTCAGGTTTTGAAGTTTTTTTTGAACAACTTTCTCTTTCTTATTATCCCTGGGAAGTTGTTTTTTTGATGCTATAACCATTATTTTGTTTTTATTTTTTTGATAAAAATACTTGCTGATATTATAACACAAAAAACTAGTCTCTAGTAATGATTGCAATGTAAGAAAATAATCACAAAGGAGCTAGTTTTTTATATTTTTTTTATAAAATCTTCTATTTTTTTTATAATAATTTCTTCGGCAATATTTGCTTTAGAGGCTTTTATTTTAAATTTGTATAAGTTTCCAGTATTTTCCCCATCTTCAAAAATGTTTATTTTTTTTAATAACTCTGGATTTGAAAATTTTAAAACACCTTCAAAAATATTTGGAGACTTGTTGTATAGAACTAAAAATATTTCACCAGATTCATAGCTGTCTTGAATCTTTTCCATTATAAGGGGAACATCTTTGGGTTCGCTACGACTTTGTACGAAATCTTCTATAGAGACAGTAGACCAAACTAGTTTTATATCTTCCTGCCACTTTAGCTTGGACATTATTCTTCCCCATAGCTTGAGGATATTAAAGGGTTGAGTTTTGTATAGGTGCCTTATTATTTCTTGCTGGTCAACACCTGATTGCATTAAATCAGATGATACCTGTAGTGACTTCGGTGTAGTTTTTTTGTTTTGATAACTATTGGTAGCACTAATTATACCAGTAAGTAAGCACTTGGGTATTTTTTCATCAAGAGGCTTGTTCATTGTTTCGTTAAAAATATTAAAAAGCATTTCACACACAGAAGATGATGTCATATCAACAATGTTTATTTGCCCAAAACTATCATTATTATTGCTATTATCTATGTTTATCACGGGAACTTCATAGAAAATATCAGGGTTTTCTTCAAAAATTTTTCCAAAAGATTCCTTATTGGGAGAGCCTAGACAGATAACTAAGTCATACTTAAATTTAGCTGGTATAAAAGAGAAATCTCTAGGGTCTATATTTCCTTGCTCTGGGGTTATATAAATACGAGTTTCTTTTTCTTTTTCTTCTGTTCGAATATTATTTATTTTATTATAAGAGGTATTAAAAGATATTATAAAATCTCTTGATCCCAAGGTGTTATCTTTTATATTTTTTGGGGTTGGTAAAAAAGAATATCTCTCTTGGTTATTTTGAGGGTCATCAAAGGCAACTGTTGGGCGAATATTTTTGTTTTCTAAAAAAAAATACATAGACCATCCAGCGCTTATAGCATCTCCCTCTGGATTCTGGGGAAGTAAAATAAGAACCCTTTTAGAAGGGAGTAGTGTTTTTTTGAATTGATCTATGTTATTTAAGCTCATTTTTTATAAATATTATTGAGATCAGTATTCAAAGATATCAGAATATGTAAACAGTGTCAACTTGATGTAATGCAATATGATGCATAGAGTATGAAGTATTGAATATATATAACTTTAAATAGAAATTTTGCATGACATTTTTCATGTTAAATTATTTAAATCATTATTTAAATAATTTGTTGTCAATTTTCAATAGAAGTGTCATATTTTATTGTTTTTTTAAAATGTCATATCTTGGAAAATTTAATAATTTTTAAATTTAGTTTTATTATTTATCTAATTTATATCAAATTTCCACTTAATTTCATGTGGACAAAAAAGAAGTTTTTTATCTAAAGGTTAGCGAGTATTTAAGAGAAGAAATTGGAGTCATTTCAATTTCCTTTTAGTCTCCCTCTTTTAAAAAAAGGGTTTGATGGGTGTGTTTATTCTCCATAAATAAAAAAATAACGCATTCACAAATATAGGTTCTAGAATATTAGCGAATAAATTTGTGTCTATTGGTGTTTATATTATCATCGTTTGACAGACAAATAAATTTTTGTTAGCATATAGGCAAGATTGAAGGGGTATTTGGATTCGCGTGAAAGGCGAATCTTTTTTTATAAAGTATAAGACAATTTAATAAATTTTTGAAAAATTATGATAGCAAAAAAACAAGAAGAGGAAAATCCAGGCATAAATTCAACAGAGTTTAACAGTGCTATTTCTCAGATTTGTGAAGAGAAAGGTATTGATAAAAATAGGGTTATGGAAACCGTAGAAGCAGCCTTGGCGGCAGCTTATAAGAAGGATTATGGTAAGAAAAGTCAAAATATTAGATCTGAATTTGATGAAGTTTCTGGTAAGATAAATTTTTATTTAGTTAAGGAAGTTGTTGATGAAAGCGTTAGAGAAGTAGTGGATTTTAGTGAAGTGTCAGAAGATGAGATGGTATTAGCTGATAAAAAGTCTGATAAGAAAAAAGAAAAAAAGGAAAAGAAGGAGGAGGAAAAAGAAGGTGGAGATTCTGAAGAGGAAAAGCTGCCCAGGTTTAACCCCGAGAGAGATATTCTTTTAGAGGAGGCTAAAGATTTAAAAAAGGGTGTTGAGATTGGAGATGTTATTGAAACTAAACTGGAAACTCATGAGGATTATGGAAGGGTGGCTGCTCAAACAGCTAAACAGGTTATTATTCAAAGAATAAGAGAGGCAGAAAAAGATGCAATGTATAATGAATACAAGGAAAAAGAAGGCGAAGTTTTAAATGGTATAATTCAAAGAATAGAAGGCCGTAATGTTTTTATTGACTTAGGAAAAGCCACTGGAGTATTGTTCCCATCTGAACAAATAAAAGGTGAGAACTACAGAATTGGTCAAAGAATAAGGGTTTATTTAGGAAAAATAGAGGTGGATAGTCGTGGCTCAGGAATAGTCTTAAGCAGAACACATGAAAATTTAGTAAAAAAACTTTTTGAACTTGAGGTTCCGGAAATATTTTCAGGATCTGTAGAAATAAAGGCTATTTCCAGAGAAGCTGGCTCCAGAACCAAGATAGCAGTTGCTGCAACAGAAGAGGGAATTGACCCTATTGGATCATGTGTTGGTCAAAAAGGAACAAGGGTTCAAGCTATTATAGATGAACTGGGGGGAGAAAAAATAGATATAATTGAGTGGAGTGAAGATGTTGATAAATTTATTACAGCGGCTATGAGTCCAGCTAAAGTTATTTCCATAGAAATGGAAGATAATGGAGATGAAAAAAGTGCTACAGTAAAAGTACCAAGTGATCAACTATCTTTAGCTATAGGACAAAAAGGTCAAAATGTTAGATTAGCTGCTAAGCTTACAGGTTATAAGATAGATGTTTTGGGTGAAGAAGATTCTTCTGAAACTGATAAGACCAGTGTTTCTTTAGAGGAAAAAGAAAACCAAAAAGAGCTCGGTGACAATGTTGCCGAAGAAGAAGGCGTTACAGCTAGAGAGGAAGATGGTTTCGAAGGTGATCAAAAAAGCGAAGATAATGAACTGGAAAAATAGATTAAATAATAAGAAAGTATTTAATAAGTTTTAAAAATTAATCACAGTTTCTAATCGAAAGTTAAAAATCATTTTTTTAATTGGAGATCGGAAATTTAAAAAAATATGAATCTTTGGCATGAAATAAGTCCAGGAAAAAATTATCCTAAAACAATGAATGTGATTATAGAAATACCAAGAGGGTCAAAAAATAAGTATGAAATAGATAAAGAAAGTGGGATAATCAAACTTGATAGAGCAATGAAAACATCCCAAGACTACCCTTTTGATTACGGGTTTGTTCCTAAAACTTACTGGGAAGATGGTGATGCTCTCGACGTAGTTGTTTTAACAACATATCCTTTATCACCAGGAATTCTTGTAGAAGCTAGACCTGTGGGTATTATGAAAATGATTGACGGTGGAGAGTCTGATGATAAAATTATTAGTGTTCCCAAGGATGATCCTAGATGGGATGGTATTAAAGAATTAAAAGATGTTAACCAACATACCCTTAAAGAGATAAAGCATTTTTTTGAGACATATAAAACTATCGAAGACAAAGAAGTTAAAATAAGTGGATTTGGTGGAAAAGATAAAGCTATTAAGGCTTTGGAAAAAGGTGTAAAACTATACAATAAAGAATTTCTAAAAAAATAAAGCCGCAATAGCTTTTATTTAAGCGATTGTGTGTGGAGACTTAATTATGACCCTTAAAAAAATAGATGATTCAAAAGTAGAGTTAAAAAATAATATTTCTTGGGATGTTTGGAAAGACTATTTAAAAGAGGCAACAAAAGAAGCTTCTAAAGATTTGAAAGTTGAAGGTTTTAGACCAGGAAAGGCCCCTCAAGAAGTTGTTGAGAAGAACGTTGGCAAGGAGGTTCTTTTAAATTCAGCAGCAGAAAAAGCTATTCAGAAAGATTATCCAGAGCTTTTGAAAAAGGAGGAAGTTAACGCTATTGGATCTCCTCAAATTGAAATTGAAAGTCTTGAGGAAGGAAAAGATTTAGTTTATAGGGCTATAACAACCATAATGCCAGAGGTTAAGTTGGAATCATGGAAGGAAGATATAAAAGAAATAAATAAGGAGCCTGCTGCTGATAATATAGAAATTGCTGATGAGGATGTGGATAAAGAGTTGGAAAAACTTGCAAACAGTAGAGTTAAAGTAACTACTGTTAAAAGAGAAGCTAAAGCTGGTGATGCTGTGCAGGTAGATTTCGAAGTTAGTAGAGATGGAGTAATGATTGAGGGGGGATCAGCAAAAGATCATAATTTAATATTGGGTAGCAATGTTTTTATTCCTGGATTTGAAGATGCTGTAACTGGAATGAAAGAAGGCGAAGAAAAAGAATTTGAGTTAAAATTTCCTGAAGAATACCATGAAAAAAGCCTAGCAGGAAATAATGCTCAATTTAAAGTTAAGATGAAATTGGTTCAAGAAAGAGAGCTTCCGAAAATTGATGATGAATTTGCTAAGTCCTTAGGGGAGTTTGAAAAACTAGAGGCTTTGAAGGAAAATATAAAAAATGGACTAGTTAAAGAAAAAGAAATGAAAGCTAAGGAGGAAAAAAGAGCTAAGTTGATTGATAAGCTTGTTGAAAAAACAGAAGTTGAAATACCTGAGCTTTTAATTAAAGAAGAGCTTCATAAAATGACACATGAGCTAGAAGCTCAAGTTCAACAAATGGGAATGCAGCTGGATCAGTATTTAGAGCAAATGAAGAAAACTAGGGAGGATTTAGAAAAAGATTGGAAACCTCAGGCAGAAAAGAGAATTAAGGCTGCATTAGCTTTAGAAAAGCTAGTTAAGGACTTGGAAATAAGCATTGAAGCTGAAAAAATAGAGGAAGAAATGAATAAAACTCTTCAGTATTACAAAGGTGTAAAAGACGCTAAGAAGAACATAGACATGAAGAGGCTTTATGATTATACGAAGTCTATGATTGAAAATGAAGCTGTGCTTGAAAAATTAGAAAAGATATAAGAGATTAATTTAAAAAATTGATCAAAATAATAATTATGGAAAAAGAAGATTTAAAAAATCAATTTCTCATTCCAACTGTCGTAGAGAAAACTAGTTACGGAGAAAGGTCTTATGATATATACTCTAGATTATTAAAGGATAGAATTATATTTGTAGGGTCAGCTATTGATGATGGGGTTGCTAATAATGTCATTGCTCAACTACTTTTTCTAGAATCTCAAAGTGCCACTGAGGACATAAAAATATACATAAACTCCCCTGGAGGAGTGGTTACTTCAGCGATGGCTATTTATGATACTATGCAGTATGTAAAGCCTAATGTTCAGACTATTTGTGTTGGAGTTGCAGCTTCAGCAGCTTCACTTCTTTTGGCTGCTGGAACTAAGGGAAAAAGAATGATTTTACCCAATGGAGAAGTTATGATACATCAAGTTATGGGAGGAACACAGGGTCAAGCTGCGGATATTGATATTCATGCTAGGCATATACTGAAAACCAAAGAGCGTGTTAATAAAGTTTTAGCTAAGCACACGGGTCAGAATATTAAAAAAATAGAAAAAGATTCTGATCGTGATTATTTTATGAGCGCTCAAGAGGCAAAAAAATATGGTGTTGTAGATAAGGTTATATAGTTTGGGTTCTTGCTTGAAAATGCTATAATAAGCTTGCTTAGGAAAGGAGATAAAAATAAAAAAAAATAGAAATAAAATATGCCAAAGTTTCTTTATGTAGCCAAGAGCTATGAAGGCGAAACAAAAACTGGAGAGTTGTTTGCCAATGATGAAAGGGGCGTTGCACATCAATTGAAATCTGATGGTTTTTTGGTTGTTTCAGTAAAGGAAATGAACTCTGAAGATGGTGATAAGGTTAAAATTAACTTTATGGATAGATTTTCGACTGTTTCGCTGAGCGATAAGATGATGTTTGCTAGAAATTTAAGTGTAATGACAACATCGGGCTTGACTATCGCTAAATCTATTAAGAATTTATCCGAACAAACTAAGAATAAAAAATTTAGTCAAATACTTTTAGAAATTTATGAAGATGTTAAGTCTGGAAAAAGCTTGAGTGAAGGCATGTCAAGATTTCCTGGCGTATTTAGCGAGCTCTTTGTAAATATGGTTAAAATTGGTGAGATAGGGGGTAATCTTGATGAAACACTTCAAATAGTCGCTGTTCAACTGGAAAAAGAGCACACACTCAAAAGTAAGGTGAGGGGAGCCATGATCTACCCTGCTGTTATTTTGGTTGCTATGACAGGAGTAGCATTTTTAATGTTAACCTATATACTTCCTCAAATAACAGGTGTTTTTAAGGATATGGATGTAGAACTTCCTAAGTCAACTCAGTTCATAGTATCTCTTAGTGAGCTTTTATCGAACCACAGCTTGTTGTCCCTAGCTGTTATAATAAGTTTTGTTATTTTAGGTAAAATATTTATTAACACGAAAAATGGCAAGAAAGCTCTTAGTTTCACAGTACTGAGATTGCCTGTTATAAAAAATATGGTTATTAAGATAAATTGTGCTAGATTCTCTAGAATATATAGCTCACTATTAAAAAGTGGAGTTTCTTCTATAGACTCACTTAGGATAGTGTCAAATACTTTATCAAATTACTATTATAAAAAAGCCATAAGTGAAAGCGTGGACGAGATTCAGAAAGGTGTTGATCTAAGTACTATTATAGGAAAAAATAAGCAAATATTCCCAGTTCTTGTTTCTCAGATGATAGAAGTGGGAGAGCAAACAGGAGAAACTGAGGCGATTCTTCTTAAGATGGCAGAGTTTTATGAAACACAAGTTGACCAAGCTACTAAAAATTTATCATCAATTATTGAACCAGTGCTTATGATAATTATGGGTGTTGGTGTTGGTTTTTTCGCAGTGTCAATGCTTCAGCCAATGTACGGTCTTATGGAAAATATTCAGTAGTTGTTGACAATTATCTATATTTGTAATATTATTCTACAAGTATTTTGCTTTGCAAAAAGCAATTACTTTTTTGTTTATAGTAGTTAATACATCGCGGGGTGGAGCAGTTTGGCAGTGATCTTACTCATTCGGAAGACTCATAACTCAAAACCAGGAGATTACCGGTCCTTAGAACAATTGTAAAAGTTTTTATAATTTAATATAATTATCGCGGGGTGGAGCAGTTTGGCAGCTCGTCTGGCTCATAACCAGGAGGTCGCCGGTTCAAATCCGGCCCCCGCAACAAAAAGTCATATAACGTGAAACATATAGCATGAGACATCTTGGTTGATTCAATAGTTTTGTGTTCTTGGGTTGTATGTTCTGTGATCTATGGCTCGTAGCCAGGATAGCTCAGTTGGTTAGAGCGCAGGACTCATAAGCCTGAGGTCGAGAGTTCGAATCTCTCTCCTGGTACAATTAAAGGTTGAAAATAGAATATAAAAAATCAAAAATGGATAAAAATAATTTTAAAATTAGATTGTATGAATTTACCTTAAAATTAATAAAATTCATTGATGATATAGATAAGTCGGATTTAGTAAACCGTAGAATTTCAGATCAGCTTTTTCGAAGTGGTACAAGTGTAATGGCAAATTATGTAGAAGGGAAGTCGTCCGTGTCGACAAAAGAGTATATTAATTTTTTCTCAATATCTTTGAAATCTGCAAATGAGAGTAAATATTGGTTTGCAATTTTGAGAGATAGTGGTAAAGTTGAGGCTGAAAAAATCAACTGGTTTCTCGCATAGTTAGAAGAAATATCAAAAATTTTTGGAAAAAGTATTATAACTTTACGCAAAAAGAAATAGTTTTTTTATCTTTTATTTTTGATTTTATATTTTAAATGGGGGCGTAGCTCAGCTGGTTAGAGCGTCTGCCTGTCACGCAGAAGGTCGAGGGTTCGAGTCCCTTCGCTCCCGCAAAGTTTAAAAAACAGGATGTTATATCCTGTTTTTTAAACTTGTATAAATGAACTCAGGACGAGAAGGGCGTGAGTAGGAAGTGAGCAAGTGCGAGCTTTCTGTGTGTAGCGCCCAGGCTCTGAGTCGGAGCGAGGAGAAATCCCTTCGCTTCCGCAAAATATTTAAAAACAGGGCCATTTCGGTTCTGTTTTTAAATCGGTTTTTTGATTTTAAGAACAAGTATTGAACTTAAAAGTAATATTTTTAAAATTGACATTTTCGCTTATTTAAACTATGCTACAGGGAGTTAATATTAATAATTTAACAAAAATTGTTCTTTGAAAGAGTCTAAAATACTTGAAACCTGAAATTTTATAGTAGCGACCCGAATATACTAATGAGCACTCGAATAACTCGAATAGTTATTTTTGTTAGTATATTATAAAATTCCATGTTTCAAGAATCTTTCATTTAGCATTTTTACAAAAAAATATGGAACCAAAAAAATGGTCCTTACAAATAGGGGGACGCGAACTCGTTATTGAAACGGGTGTTTTGGCTAAACAAGCTAGCGGTGCGGTAAAAGTTAGTTATGGTGATACAGTTATTTTGGCAACGGCTGTTATGAGCGAAAGAGCTGCTAATAACATGAGCTATTTTCCACTTATGGTTGATTACGAAGAGAGATTTTATGCAGCTGGAAAGATTAAAGGATCTCGTTTTATAAAAAGAGAGGGACGCCCTTCTGATGAAGCTGTTTTGACAGGAAGAATGGTGGACAGAACAATCAGACCTCTTTTTAATGGAAGAATGCGAAATGAGGTTCAAGTTGTAATAACAGTTCTTTCTATTGATGGAGAAAATGATCCGGATATTGTTTCTATGATCGGAGCCTCTGCTGCACTTTCTATTTCAAATATTCCTTGGAGCGGACCTGTCGGAGCGGTAAAAGTTGGTAAAGTTAATGGAGAATTAGTTTTGAATCCGGTAAATGGCGACTTACATGAAGGAGACTTGAATTTGGTAATGGCTGGAACTGAAACTAAAACTAATATGATAGAATCTGGAGCTAAAGAAATTCCAGAAGAGGAAATGCTCGAGGCTTTTGAGTTTGGTCAAAAAGCACTTTCCAAAATAGCTACTTTTATAAAAGATATTCAAAAGGAAGTTGGTAAAGAAAAATCTGAACCAACTCTTGTTCAGGGAGAGGCTGATTTTGAGGAGAAAATAAAAGAATTGTGCTTAAAGGAAAATCTTGAAGAAGTTCTTTACATAAAAGAAAAGAAAAAAATGGAGAAAGCTGTGGGTGAAATTAAGGAAAAAGTTTTGTCTTATATAGAGGAGACTTATCCTGAAGACATCGCTACTAAGAAGGATATAATGAATATTGTTTTAGATGAGCTTTGTGACGAAATAGTGCATAAAAATATAATTAAGAGTGAAAAACGTCCAGATGGCAGAGAGTTGAAAGAGGTTAGAAAAATCACTATTCAAACAGGTGTTTTACCAAGAACTCATGGAACAGGACTTTTTACTCGTGGGGAAACACAGGCTCTTACAGTTACCACTCTGGGTTCTCCTGGAGATGAGCAGATAATAGACACCATGGAAGTTGATACCAAGAAAAGATATATTCATCACTACAACTTCCCGCCTTATTCAGTTGGAGAGGTGCGTTTTATGAGAGGTCCAGGAAGAAGAGAGATTGGGCATGGAGCACTTGCGGAAAAAGCAATTGTTCCAATTCTTCCCTCTAAAGATGATTTTCCTTATACGATACTTTTAGTTTCAGAAGTTCTTGAGTCCAATGGCTCATCTTCTATGGCTTCAACCTGTGGGTCAACTCTTTCCTTGATGGATGCCGGGGTCCCAATCAAGAGACCAGTTAGTGGAATTGCAATGGGTATAATTGTAGGAAGTGACGAAAGTGAGTATAAGGTTCTTAGTGATATTCAAGGAATGGAGGATCATTATGGAGACATGGATTTTAAAGCAGCTGGAACAGAAAAAGGAATTACTGCCTTACAAATGGATGTAAAACTTGATGGTGTTACTATTGATATGCTAAAAAGTGTTTTATCACAATCAAGAGAAAGTAGAATGTTTATAATGGGAGAAATGCTTAAGGCTATACCAGAGTTTAGAACAGAAATGAGTGCTTATGCTCCAAGAATCATTACCTTAAAGATAAATCCTGACAAAATCAGAGATGTTATCGGACCAGGCGGAAAAGTTATCAATGAAATAATTGATGAGACTGGCGTTCAAATTGATATTGAAGATGATGGTAGTGTATTTATAACTTCTCCAGACCAGGCATCAGCGACTAAGGCAGAAGAATGGGTTAAAAACTTAACTAGAGAAGTAAAAGCCGGAGAGAATTTTAACGCTAGAGTTGTTAAAATCATGGACTTTGGCGCTTTTGCAGAACTTATTCCAGGACAAGATGGTCTTATTCATATTTCGGAGCTTTCTGATAAAAGAGTTGAAAAAGTGGAAGATATAGTAAAGGTTGGAGATATTGTTCCTGTTAAAGTGAAAGAAATCGATAAAAACGGGAGGATTAGTCTTTCTATGAAGAATATTGAAAACTAAATAAATTAAATGCAAACTTGCTATAAAAAAACAGCTCTAATTTTTCAGAGCTGTTTTTTTGTGAAAATAAAAACTTAATTTTTATTTTAAAATAATAACAAGTCTTGTCACTTCTAAAAATATGTTTTACAATAATTCTTTATTAGTATAAAATAAATATAAAGAACTAACATAATAAACTTACTTTTAAATATGTTCGGTAAAAATAAAAAAAATAAAAAAACACAAGACACAAAAAATAGTAAAGATAATGTATCTATGCACACAATGCAGGATGATCTTGATTTAAATATCGGAAAAAATTCAATGGATCAGATTGATGCTAGTGATGATGCGTCATCGGTAAAGCAAAAAAACAATAGTCCCTTTTTGACTAATAAGCAAAATAATCAACCCAAGGAGACTGAGTTGGGTCGTTCTCTGGAGAAAAAAATAGATGAAGATAAGCTTGGTTCAAATAGAGATTTTGGAAATACCAAAGATCCTCACTCTAGAGGTTTTCAGGAGAGTGCTGTTGATTTGAATAAGAAGCATATTTCTGATGATAAGCAAAATAGAGCAAAGAGCGTGCCCTCCACACCTTCAGAAAATGATTTGAAAAAAAATAATTATCAAATGCCGAAATCAGCAAAAAACATCACCGTTGGTGTTGAAGATAACTCGATAGGGTTAGGTAATAATAGCTTACCTGAAAAATCTAAGGTTGACAGCGAGAGTGATAGTAATAGTGATGGGGGTAAAAATATAGAAATTACAGATAAGAGTAGTTTTGGAAGAAAGAGAAATAGGTTTGCTCAAATTATTCCGTTTATTTTTCTTATTTTGATTGGAGTTGCCGCTTATTTTGGATGGATTTACTATACAAAAGATAGTTATGTGGAAAAACCTGTGGTTACTGAAGAAGAGGTCAATCCTGAAGAAGATATTTTTTCCAAAGAAGTTAATTTGATAACTATTTCAAAAGAAAATATCAATAAGCAATCTATCAGAGAAGCGTTCGATGAAAAATTCATAAAAATGGATAATTTGGGTTATGACTTATTGGAATTTTCTTTGGTAAGTGAGAGTAATAACCCGTTTACTCTTGATCTATTTACTGAAGTCATGGGCATTGACCTGGGATATTTGGATAAAAATAATCTAAGTGGAGATTTTTCAATATATCTTTACAAGAAAGGAGATATTGAAAGAGTCGGGATCTTGTTGGGCGTCTTGGATCCAGTATTTGCGTATGAGGATATGAAAAAAGAAGAAGACTTGCTGGTTAAATCATTAAATCCTCTTTTTGAGCTTAGTGTTACTGAAGAAGAGGTGTCCGATCAACCTTTTAGTAGTAGTACTTATAAAGATATTAATATCAGGTACTTAAATATGAATGAGAATACTTCTATAGACTACGCTACTATAGGTCATCTTTTAATGATTGCTACAAACAAAGAGAGCGGTAGGATGATTATTGACAGAGTTCTCAACGGAATAATTGGCAGTGCTATTATTGGCGATGATATGGGTGCAGCGCCTGAAAATGAAGAATCTAGGGATATTTTTCATAAAAGTGTCTCAATCAATGATAATGGGGGTGACGGAGAGACAATAATAACTCCTTAATCGAAGAAAAAACCTAAATTGTTAATAAGATGTGGATAAGTGGGGGTTAAAACGGAGTTTTTTTGTGATAATTTTTATAAAAAATTATAAAAAATACTGTCAATTTTTTGTTATTTTTAAAAAACCCTATAAAATAAGGGTTAACGGGTTTGTGGATTGACTAAGGGGTATTTTTCTGCTATAATTGATTTAGATAAGTGGTAATTTTGACAATTTAATAAAAAGTGGAAGAAATTTGTAGCCAATACGTTTTGGATATAGATTTCTTCTACTATTCTCCATTGATCAACTAGTGTCAACGACACTAAACAAAAACAAAAACAAAAATATTTTAAAAACAAAAATAAACATAAAAAACAAGTTCTTTAAAAAGGCCAAGTGCCAGAGAAAAGTAGAAGTAAAGAAGCATGTATACAAAATACATGTAACCTATAACATCTGATGCCTCTCACCCGGGCTAAGGCGTTTCCGGTTTACATGTTGATACATGATAAACACCGGGCGTCGCAGCCATATTATTATATTTGGGCGTAGCTTCGCCCGGTTTCCATACTTTATTACCACCCATCATTCTTAGGGTGTTTTTTTGTATCTACGAAATACGAATTTTACGAATGTACGAATCACTATTTGAAAGATTTGTGAAGACAGGAAGTAGTTAGAAATATCAAGTTCGTAATTTCATATGTGTTCGCCTGCCTGTCCGGTAGGCAGGTAACTCATAGGGACTGCCTATAGACAGTTTATGGGCTAATTGCTAAAATATAGCTACAAACATTAAGCAAGTAAAAATATGAAATGGTTTGAATTGAAATAATTATTTTAACCATTTTAATAAAATTATGACTTTAAACAAAGAAGAGTTGGGGAAAATAGAAAAAGATTTAAAAGAGGAGAGAAATGCGTTGAAAGAAGAGTTGGAAAAAATAGCTGAACCAAGTGATGATAGTGGTGATTATAAAGCTAAGTATGAGGATATGGGCTCTCATAGAGATGAAAATGCTACTGAAGTTGAGGGTTATGTGGGAAATGTTGCTGTAGAAAAAACACTTGAGGATAAATTGAATGCTGTTGACATAGCTTTAGATAAAATTAAAAAAGGAACTTATGGTACTTGTGAGGAGTGTGAAGGAGAAATCAAGAAGGAGCGCCTAAAGATAAACCCTTCTGCTAAAAGGTGTATGGTTTGCGCTGATAAGGGTTAGTTTTGTTATGAAAATAACTGATGAAATAAAGATATTTGTAGAAAAAGAATGTAGGAAACCTACTAGTAAATATGGATACGAACCTTTTGATAATCATTTTAAAATTGTAGTTAGTTATGTTGAGAGTTTGAATAAAGAATTTGGAAGAGATCAGGAGGTTTTAATAATAGCAGCTTGGTTACATGATATTGGTTCGATTATTGTAGGCAGAGAAAATCATCATGAAACAGGTGTGAAAATTGCTGAGAAAAAATTAAAGGAGCTTAAATATCCCATCGATAAAATAGAGCTTGTAAAAAAATGCATCTTAAATCATAGGGGGTCTCAAAGAAGAAGTAGGAAAAATATTGAAGAAAAGATAATTGCTGATGCTGATGCATTGGCTAATTTTGACAATATATCAGGCATATTTAAGGCGGCATTGGTATATGAAAACAAGACTCAAGAAGAAGCTCGTAAATCTGTTTTGGAAAAATTGGAGAGAAAGTGGAATCAGCTTCATTTTGAAGAATCTAGAAAAATTATTAAACCCAGATACATCGCTGTTAAACTACTTTTAGATAATAAAAGATGAAAAAAAATATTATAGGAATTATTTCTTTATTTTTTTCGCTGATTTTCGCTGATCAGCTAATCAAAAATACAATCCGTCTTCAAGACGGTTTTTATATCTGCAACAAAGGGATTTCTTTTGGTTTGGATATAAATAATACAATCTTTTGGATTTTGTGGTTATTTATAATAGGAAGCATTTTTTATTATATTTTTAAAAATCAAGACCATAGATGTCCCTTGATTATGGTACTTGCAGGCGCTTTTTCTAATGTAATCGACAGGATTTATTTGGGATGTGTAATTGATTTTATTGATATTAGGATTTTTAACTATCCACTTTTCAATTTGGCGGATACATTTATTGTTATTGGTGCTATACTAATAATAGTTCAAAGTTTAGGATTGAAAGTTAAAAAATAAAAATAAATATTTATTCTTCAAATTTATTATTTTGGATTTAGAATTAAATTTTAATAATAAATTAAAAATTAAAACAAGATGTCTTCAAAAGTTTTTTCAGCCGCCACTATTGGATTAAATAGTGAAATAGTAGAGGTAGAGGTAGATATTATTTCCCAAGGACTGCACAATTTTACGATTGTAGGTCTTCCAGATGCGTCTATTAAGGAGTCTAGAGACAGGGCCAGTAGTGCTGTAAAAAATAGCGGATTCAAGCCGCCACATCAGTGTGGAAGAATAACCGTGAACTTAGCTCCAGCTGATTTGCCCAAAAATAGTCCTATTTATGATATTCCCATTGCACTGGGTTTTTTGTTAATTTCCAAGCAGCTTAATTTTGATGTTGATAAAAAGATTTTTTTAGGAGAGCTTTCTCTAAATGGAAAAGCGAGAGCTGTTCATGGTGTTTTACCTATTGCTCTTATGGCTAAAGAGAAGGGTTTTAAAGAGCTGTACGTTCCTAGCGAAAATGCCAAGGAAGCAAGTGTGGTAGACGGAATAAAAATAATTCCTGTTGAAAATTTATATGACCTATCTTTGCATTTAAAAGGGGATACAATCATAGAGCCATTTTCAGAAACTAATAATGAAGAGCTTTTTAAGAGGAATGATGCCATAGTAGATATGGCACATGTTAAAGGTCAAGATCATGCCAAGAGAGCTCTGGAGATAGCTGCTGCTGGAGGACACAATGTGATTATGAATGGACCACCTGGTTCGGGTAAAACGCTTTTAGCTAAAGCCATGGCATCAATATTGCCAGAATTAACAATTGAAGAGGCTTTGGAGATAACTAAAATATTTTCTATTTCGGGAAATCTTACCAAGGAAAATCCACTGATAACGCAAAGACCATTTCGATCACCTCATCATAGTGCCAGTGCGGTGTCTTTGGTTGGTGGTGGAACTTATCCGCGCCCAGGAGAGATAAGTCTTTCTCACAGAGGCGTTCTTTTCCTTGATGAGTTTGCAGAATTTCCCAAAAACGTTATGGAAAATCTTAGGCAGCCCCTGGAAGATGGAGTTGTTACAGTCTCTAGAGCTAAGGGAACTCTTAATTTTCCAGCTAGATTTACTTTAGTGGCTGCTATGAATCCTTGTCCTTGTGGAAATGCAACTGACCCAGAAAAAATGTGTTCTTGCAGTGCTGCACAAGTAGTAAAATATCAAAGAAAGATATCAGGACCAATATTGGATAGAATCGATTTACAGATAGAGGTTCCTCGTCTTAAATTTGAAAAACTTCAAAATGACTCTGTTGGAGAAACTAGCGATGAAATTAGGATAAAGATAGAAAAAGCTCGTCAAATTCAGAAAAAAAGATTTAAGAATACAAGCAGTCTAACCAATAGTGAGATGAGTTCTAACCAAATCAAGGAGTTTTGCCCACTCGATCAAAAATCAATAGAGCTTCTTAGAGTAGCTGTTTCTACTATGGGACTTAGTGCCCGATCTTATTATCGTATTATAAAAATATCCAGAACCATAGCGGATTTGGCACAAGAAGAAAGCATCTTGCCGCACCATATTGCAGAAAGTATTCAATATAGATTTAAGACAGATTGATTGGTATGTATTTTGCATTAAGTATGATGTATTATGTATATTGATTGGATTTATATATTAATCATCAATATTTTTTAAAGCGCTGCATGTAATATTTAATACATAATAACTATACATGAATAAAATTGTAACTAATTCTACAAAGGAAACTAGAGATTTAGGTAAAAATTTTGCCAAGAATTTTCAAGGAGGAGAAGTTATTTGTTTGGAGGGAGACCTGGGAACAGGAAAGACAACTTTTTCTCAAGGATTATTAGAGGGCTTAGGAGCTAAGGGGCCATATACTAGCCCGACTTTTTTGGTGATGAAAAATTATCAAGTAAACAAAGTTCAAATAAGAAATATTTATCACATAGACACCTACAGAGTTGACATGGAGAGTATTCTGGATTTGGGCTGGGAAGAATTCACAAGTGACAATAACAATGTTGTGATTATAGAATGGCCAAATAAATTAAAAAAAATATTGCCATCAAAACGTATTGAAATAAGTTTTGAATTAATTGATGAGGAAAAAAGGAGTATTGTATTTAATAAATGTAAATAGGGTTTACGTGTTTGCTTTTTATTCTTATAATTAAATAGAGTTGCAATATTTGTTGAAGCATATTTAGGTTGATGTTGTGAAATATGTATAGATATTTTTGAGAATAATAAATTTTTTAAGCTTATTTTAAGAAAAATGAAAAAAATAGTATTATTTAGTGTTTTTATTTTTTCGGCGATATTTTTTCTAGGAGGATGTACCTTTCTTACACCCGAAGATGATCTTAATGGAAATAATGAAGAAAAAAAAGAATTTATAAAAAAGTTGGATATGGAAAAAAAAGAGGAGACATCTCAAAAAGACAGTCAGTTGGGGTCTCAAGGACTAACATCTTCTCAGAAAACTCCGATAAAAAAGGAAGTAAAAAAGGAAAAAATAGACAACTCTTCAGTTTTAAAAGAAATTGGCGAGGAGAAGAAAGAAGAAAACCTTGATTATGCTGAAAAATATTCTAAAGCAACAATAGTTACTAACTATGGAGATATTAGGGTGGAATTTTTTAACGAAGATGCTCCGCAAGCTGTGGGCAACTTTCTTCGTTTGGCAGATGAAGGATTTTATGATGATACCAAATTTCATCGCGTAATTGAAGGATTTATGATTCAAGCTGGTGATCCCAACTCCAAAGATAATGATTGGACTGATGATGGAATAGGAGGTCCAGGATACAAGTTTGATGACGAAATAAATGATCATAAACTGGTAAGAGGATCTTTGGCGATGGCTAATTCTGGCGTTAATACAAATGGATCACAATTTTTCATCGTAACTTCCGCAGAGACTCCGCATCTAGACGGAAAACATACTAATTTTGGAAAAGTTTTTGAAGGTATGGACACAGTGGATAAGATAGAAAAGGTGAGAATTGATGAAAATAGTCATCCAACACAAGATGTGGTGATTGAGGAGATAGGGATAAGGTAATAATAATGTATCATTTAAGCATCTAAACATTTAAGCATTTTTTAAAGTTAAAAACATATGAAAAATATATCAAAACTTTCGCTTGTGATTATTTTAACAATATTTCTTTCAGGTTGTGGCCAGGAAGCAATAGAAGAAAACTTTGGTAAAGACACTATAAACCCACTCAATCCTGATAGCATGGTGAATACTTATGAAAACTCGAAAGAAAAGATAGGAGACAGTGTGCAGAAAGAAAATGATAAAATAAACAAAGCACTGGAAGAAAGTGGACTGAATTTGGAATAAAAAAGTAAAATACCTATGTAAATGGGTATTTTCTCAAACTTTTAGTTAAAATTATTTATTTTTTTTGTGTAAAGTGTAGCATGTTTTGCTTGGATGCAAATTCACATAAAAAATATTGAAGTGTGAATTCTTGAGTCGAATATTATTTATTCGTTATCAAATCGAATTCTTTTATCTCTATTAAACTTTGGAACAGATATTGCTAACAATGTCAGTTGTCCAGAGTCTTTGTATTTGGTGTTTTTAGGAATAAAAACAGTATCTCCTTTTTGACTTCCAATATATCATCTTCAATATAAAATTTACCATCACCTTCAAGAACATAATAAGCCGTATCATTTTCAGTATCTAATCCAAAATTCTGTTCTCCTATAATTTTAATTTTGGCAATGGAAAATTTGTCGTAACCATCTTCGTCAAATAGATTTTGGACAATGATTGCGCCAAAATCATTCTTCTTAATATTCTCAGGCTTAATGTGTTCAAATTTCATAGATTGGTGTATTTAAAATTAGAAATTGTATAATGTTAGACAGGTTTGTTTTTCCACAGCAAGTTATAGCACTTATGTTATTTATAAAATGACTGTTAATAAGCAATTGAGATGTCGTATTCGGAATTATTTTTTAACACCCCCTCTGTCCGCCGCGGCGGACATCTCCCCCTCGGAGAGGTGGAGAGGATGATTGATGAGTGTTTTTTTGGGGGATATTTGATGTATTTTAAATAAATTTAAATTTATAGTTCATAATACGTAATACAAAATACACAATACCTATTACACTATTCGTAATACATAATACTTTATACTTAATACATGTTTTGTATTATTTCCAAATTCCCATTATACTAAAAGTATATGAAAAATAATAATAAGGAAACTAAAAAACTACTTATATTGGATGGAAATGCTATTATTCATAGATCTTTTCATGCTTTGCCGCCTTTTACTACTAAGAAAGGCGAATTGGTGAATGCGGTTTATGGATTTTCATCAACCTTGATAGCAGTCAGGGATAAGTTTAAGCCTGACTATATCGCAGTTAGCTTCGATCTCAAAGGACCGACTTTTCGTCACGATCAGTTCAAGGATTACAAGGCTACCAGAGTAAAAGCCCCAGACGAGCTCTATCATCAGATAGACCGAGTGAAGGAAGTGGTGAGGGCTTTTGGTATTCCGATTTATGAGAAAGAAGGGTTTGAAGCGGATGATGTAATAGGAAGCATAGCACGTAACATAGAACATGAAACACGTAACATAGACATTGAAACTGTTATTGTTACGGGGGATTTGGATACTTTGCAGTTAATTGATGATAAAACAAAAGTTTATACAATGAGTCGAGGACTCAGTAAGGCTGTTCTTTATGATAAGAAAGCAGTATATGATCGCTATGAACTTACTCCGGAGCAGCTCAAGGATTTCAAGGGTCTCCGTGGAGATGCCAGTGACAATATCCCCGGTGTTAAGGGCATAGGAGAAAAAGGGGCTATAAATTTACTTAAAGAATACGGAACATTAGAGAGCGTTTATAAAAACATTGAAAATATTAAAGGAGTTGTAAGAGATAAGCTTGAAAAAGATAAAGCACAGGCATTTCTTTCAAAGAGTCTGGGAACAATTAAAACAGATGTAGATATCGATTTTGATCTGGAAAAATGCAAAACTCATGATTTTGATGAGCAGGAGGTGCGAAAATTATTTCAAGAACTCAATTTTTATAGCCTTATAAAAAGAGCTTTCAACGAGAAAGAATTACCAAAGGAAGAAGGGTATTTAAAGAAAAAGAAAGTACTTAATGGAGTTAAGGATTTTAAATATGAAACTATTAAAGATAAGGATGTTGATAGTTTTATTGAAGAAGTAAAAAAACAAAAAGAAATAGCTCTGGCATCTGAAGATGGAGGAATCGCTTTTTCTTGGAAAACTGGCCGAGTCAATTTTTTTGAGCTAAAGAGTGATAATGTGGAGAAAATAAGGAATATTTTGGAGGATGATGGTATAGCAAAAGTAGGGTGGAACATGAAAAGAGATTATAAATTTTTTAAGCAAAAGGGTATAAAACTTGGCGGGCTTTATTTTGACGTTCTTTTGGGTTATTATCTGTTGCATTCAGGTGAAAAAATTGACATTGAGAGTGTTGTCTTTGAGGAGTTAGAGGAAGAATTTCAAGAAGAAGAGAAGGGTCAAATTAGCTTAGATTCATTTTCTAGTAAAAAAAAAGGAGAAAAGTTGTGTCAAAAAGTTGACTATATCTGGAAGCTTAAGGAAATAGTAAGTGAAAAGATAGAAAAAATAAGTGAAAAACAAAACAAAGCAAGGGTAAACAGTTTATCGAGTCTTTTTTATGAAGTAGAGATGCCTTTGGTGGAGATCTTAGCAGAGATAGAGGAGAACGGTGTCAGGGTAAACGAGATTATCCTTAAAGGAGTTAATGAAAAAATAGAAAAGCGTATTGAGAACCTAGAAAGAGAAATTCAAGATATGGCAGGAGAAGAGCTTAATATTAATTCCCCTAATCAGTTGCAAAAAATACTGTTTGAGAAGATGAACATTCCTACAGAAGGCATAAAGAAAACTAAAACCGGTTATTCGACTGCCGCTTCTGAATTAAATAAAATCAGAGGGGAGCACAAGATTATTAAAAAAATTGAGGAATACAGGGAGATTTTTAAGCTAAAAACAACCTATTTAGATAATTTGTATGAATTAGCAAAAAAAGGAAAAAGAATTCACTCAACCTTCAATCAAGCTGTAACATCAACAGGCAGATTGTCGTCAGAGAACCCTAATTTGCAAAATATACCCATAAGAACTGAATTGGGAAAAGTTATCCGAACAGCTTTTGAAGCAAAAGAGGGTAATTTGCTGATTTCAGCTGATTATTCGCAAATTGATCTTCGAGTAATGGCACACATGAGCGGGGACAAGAAGATGACGGAAGCTTTTTGGGAGGGCGCTGATATACATACCAAGACAGCAGCTCAAGTAAATGATGTGACTCATTCTAAGGTGACTCAAAAGATGAGAAGTCAGGCTAAAGCTTTGAACTTTGGTGTAATCTACGGAATGGGAAGTTTCGGATTTTCGCAGTCAGCCAAGATAGAAGTCAAAGAAGCTAAGGAGTTTATTTCAGCCTATATGAAGGAATTTTCAGGAGTAGCTGATTTTATTAGAAAGACCAAAGAAGAGGCTAAGGAAAAAGGTTATGTGGAGACAGAATTAGGGAGAAGAAGGTATCTTCCTGAAATAAATTCTCCTAATTTTCAAGTTCAAGCTGGCGCCGAAAGAATGGCAGTTAATATGCCAATTCAGGGATTGGCCGCAGATATAATGAAGCTAGCTATGATAAAAGTTTATGAAAAATATAAAAAAAATAATTTTGTGAAGATGATACTGCAAGTTCATGATGAAATAATTTTAGAAGTTCGAGAAAAAGACGCAGAAAAAATTTCCAAAGAAATGAAAGAAATAATGGAGAATGTTTATAAATTAAAAGTTCCTTTGGTGGTAGACACAAAAACTGGTTTGAACTGGGGAGAATTGTAGAAAGTATTATGTATAAAGTATTATGTATCAAGTATTATGTATTTGTTTCCTGTTTATTTTTATTATAAAAAGTCACTAAAAGAAAAATTCAAATAGATTTTCGTACATATACACAATACAAAATACAATATACTTAACACACAATTCATATTTATGACAAATAAATCGAAAAAAATAAATTTACAAGATTTCAGATACAAGCCAAGAGGCTTTTTGTTTTTTGTGGCGCGAAAAAAGATGCTTCCAGGGATATTTTTAGGTTTAGCTGTTATCTTTGGTAGGATTATTATTACGGAACTATCTTTTGTAGTTAAGAAACTCACTGACTTACTTAGTAATTTTAGTGGCAATATAAAAGACATTTATTTTTATGCGCTTTTGTTGGTTATTTTTATGTTTCTTAGCACTGCATTTTTTCGCATTTCAGGATTTATTGGATCTAGATGGATGCCTAGGTTAGAAAAATTTGCTGCCCAAGTTTCTTTTGATTATTTGATTTACCATAGTTCCCAATACTTTGCTAATCGACTCAGTGGGAAACTACAAAACAAGGTTTTTAATATCTCTAACGCAGTGGGTTCAATTTTTCCAATTATATTTTGGAACTTTCTCGATCTTTTTGTAAAGCTTTTGGTTTCTATTATCTTAGCATTTACGGTTAATTTGATTATTGGACTTATTTTTGTATTTTTTATTTCAATTTCTATTGTTTATAGCGCACTTGTTGCCAAAAAGCTCTCTTTGTACTCTAAGGAAAAAACACTAGCTGCTTCAGAATCTAGGGGTGGCATGGTGGACACCCTGGTAAATATTTTAGCTGTTAAACAAAATGTAGCTTCCGAAAGAGAAATTGAATATAATGGTAGCCTTTTAAATGAATATAAGAAAAAACATATAAAAAGTTGGACTTTTTTTGAAAAAGTTTTATTAGTAAGTAATACTGTTTTAATAGCAATGTTTGCTATTCTTATTTTTTCGTCTATTCATTTTTGGCAGCAAGGTATGGTAAGTGTGGGAGATATAATAATGCTTATTATACTGATCACTGGTCTTTTTGGAGATTTACAATTTTTAAGCATGTCTTTTAATCGTTTTATGGAGCAGTATGGTCAACTCAAAGAAGGACTCGAGGAGGTATTTCTAGGGCATGGAATTACAGATTATGATAAATCCAAAAAAACCAATATTACTAAAGGAAGCATTGCTTTTAAAAAAGTTCGTTTTCAATACGAAGAAGATGAGTCTGAGTCAGTGTTTGAAAGTTTATCCCTCAGTATTGAATCGGGACAAAAGGTTGGACTAGTGGGAGAGTCCGGAGCCGGAAAATCGACTTTTGTAAGTCTATTGCTTCGTTTTGTGGAGCCGGAAGATGGAAAGATAGTGATTGATGGCGAAAATATTGCCTGCTTGCGTCAAGACGATTTGCGCAGAGCGATTGCTTATGTTCCGCAAGAACCGCTTCTTTTTCATCGATCACTTAGAGAAAATATCAAATATGGAAATTCAGATGCTTCAGAGGAGGAGATGAGAGTTGCGGTTAAAAGAGCGCATGCGACTGACTTTATCGAAAAATTACCCCAAGGCTATGATACTCTAGTAGGAGAGAAAGGTATTAAGCTTTCTGGCGGTCAAAAACAGCGTATAATGATATCTAGAGCTATATTGAAAAAAGCTCCAATTTTAGTTTTAGACGAAGCAACTAGCTCTCTGGACTCTAGGTCGGAAAAACTTATTCAAAGTGCTTTAGAGGAGCTTATGAGAAATAGGACCACTATTGTAATTGCTCATAGATTAAGTACACTTAAACAAATGGATAGAATAATAGTTTTTGATAATGGAAAAATCGTAGAAGATGGGGGTCACAAGGATCTTCTTAATAAAAAGGGAAAGTATTATGAACTTTGGCAACATCAAATTAGTTAATAAAATATATGTATAATGTAAAATCAGCTGAGTTTACGAGAGGAATTGTAGGAACCAATGAAATACTTTTAGGTGAAAAACCTCAGGTAGCTTTTGTTGGAAGATCTAACGTAGGAAAATCAACTCTTATAAATTCTTTGGTGGGAAAGAAAGATTTGGCTAGATCAAGCTCTAACCCGGGACGAACACAAGAAATAAACTTTTTCTTAGTAAATGAAAATATTTATTTTGTGGATTTGCCTGGATATGGCTTTGCTAAGATCTCAAAAAAAAGAAGAGAAAAGATGAGAAAGATGATTGTGTGGTATTTGAGTTATGCTGATTCAAAGCCAAAAAAAGTTATTTTAGTTATTGACAGCAAGGCTGGTATTAAAGAATTTGATAGAGATATGATAAATTTATTAAAAGAAGAAAAAATTGACTTTGTTATTGTTGTAAATAAAATTGATAAAATTAAGAAAAGCCTAGTTAAGAAAGTAATAGAATCAATTAAGAATGAGATTGGTGATGATAATATTGATTTAATAGAATTTTCTTCAAAGACATTGCAGAATAAAAATAAAGTATTAAGTGAAATATTTGATTGATTTTAAATACTCACATGTTAGAATTAAAATATAAGCAAGAAACAGGTTTGATTAATAGTATAAAAATATTTTATTGATTAAGTCAAGAATAAAAATATGAAAAAAATAATTTTTTTAACGATAATATTTCTGATAATCATAACATTAAGTGGTTGTACAAACAAAGATGAGAGTATCAATAAAGATCAGAACAGTCCAGCCCAGTCCACTAGTAAAGAAGAGATGTCAGATGGGAGTCAGGAAAAAGAATCGGGAATATTGAATTCTATAAAAGATTCGCTAAGCAAGGATAAGACGCTGGTTTGTGCTTACAAATCAAATGAAGATAATCTTGATGTGGAGGTTAAGACCTATATAGAGGGGGATAAGTATAAAACAGAATTTTTATCTGATGGAAAAAAGAATTACTCTATTTTTGATGGAAAAATTTCTTATAGCTGGGAAGAAGGTTCTTCACAGGGGATAAAGATTAATACGGACTGCTTAAAAGATCTTGATAATAATAGTGGATCTGAAGAAAACATGGAAGATATTGCAAAATTTGAGGATTTGGACAAGGACTATGCAGATCTTTTTGATGGAGCTACTGATGTTGAATGCCAAGAGGTTGATAGCGTGGAGTTTGCTGTTCCAGATAACATAAAGTTTATAGATCAATGTCAGATGTTAAAAGAACAGCAAGATTTGATAAATGATCTTGATGGACAAATACCAGCGGGCTTACCGCAATTCTAATTTTTAAATAATTTATTAAGAAAGGAGGTGTTTATATGGAAGAGAAAAAAATAAATCAAACAGAAGAGGGTATTGAAAATAAAAGTGAAGAACATGCAGAAATGCCTAATCAAAATGAGGAGAGTGGGGATGCAGGTAGTGAGAAGAATAGTTTTGCTCCAGAAGACACTACCAATGAAGCCATGAAAGCGGAAGAAAACAAGGGGTCGGATACGAATGCAGAAAGCGCTGATGTTGATTCTCATAAAGCTTTGGCTATAGTGGGCTACATTATTCCTATTTTATTTTTTATTCCGTTGGTAACTGATGCAAAAAATAATACATTTGCAAAATTCCACGCTAACCAACAGTTAAATCTGTTACTTTTTTGGGTAATTGGACAAATTGTAGGTACGCTTTTGTCAATAATTCTTATAGGTCTTATAATTTTACCCCTAGTGATGGTTGCAGGAGTTGTTTTCATGATTATGGGAATTATAAATTCTGCTAACGGAGAAATGAAGAAATTACCGCTCATTGGAGGTTTTGAGTTGATAAAATAGTTGTTTTTTAACTATTTTGTCTGAGTTAAAACAAGCATCTTTTAAAGATGCTTGTTTTGGTTTATAATAAATTTATGGCATTAAAAAAAATAAAAGTGAAAAAGAAAAATATGAAAAAGAAACCTGCAAAAAACTTTAATTTTAGCAATAAAAGAACTAAAATAGTTGCAACAATAGGCCCTGCTTCTGAGAGCGAAAAAAGTCTTAAGTCAATGATAAAAGCAGGGATGAATGTAGCTCGTTTTAATTTTTCTCATGGAGAGTATAGTTGGCATAGAATGGCTATAAGGAGAGTAAAAAAAGTTTCTGATGAGTTGGGTGCCAATGTCGCAATTTTGGCTGATTTGCAGGGTCCTAGAATTAGAATAAATGTAGAAAAAGAGATCTCATTAAAAAAAAGAAGCGATATTTATATTTATGAAATTGGAGCTGATATTCTTAAAGGAGATGAAAATCCGATTTTTATAGATAAGATTAATATAATTAAAAACCTGAAAAAAAATCAAGAAATACTGATTGAAGATGGGCTTATTAAATTAAAAGTCATAGAAAGTAAGGCAAAGTACTTAAAAGCAAGAGTAGTGAATGGTGGAATAGTTAAGGATCATAAAGGGGTAAATATTCCAGGGGCAGATTTGGACATAGAGGTTATTACGAAAAAAGACAAAAGAGATCTTGATTTTGTTTTAGAGCACGATATAGATTTTGTAGCATTGTCTTTTGTGAAAAACGGAAAAAATATTAAAAAACTTAAAAGAATCATAAAAAATAAAATAAAAAATGCTGAGAAGTTTCCTAAAATAATCTCTAAAATAGAAAGACAAGAAGCAATTATTAATTTAAATGAAATATTAGAAGAAACTGACGCAATTATGGTTGCTAGAGGAGATTTGGGAATAGAGATGGATGAAAGTAGAGTAGTTATATTGCAAAAAGAGATAATAGAAAGAAGTATTTGCAGTATGAGGCCAGTTATCGTGGCTACGCAGATGTTGGCCAGTATGGAGAAAAACCCTCGTCCAACTAGAGCTGAAGTAAGTGATGTCTCCAATGCTGTAATAGATCATGCTGATGCTGTTATGCTTTCCGGAGAAAGCGCTAATGGGGATTATCCGGTTGAAAGTGTGGAGGTTATGACTAGGATAATAGAAAAAACAGAAGAGTCTGCTTATGATGATGTACATGGACCACTTTCTTGTGTTTTGAACTCAGATTATGTTCTTGTGGTAAGAAGTGCTTATGAATTGGCAAGAACCTTTAACGCTCAAGCTATATGCATGATAAGTGTTAGTGGCTTTACGGCCAGATTAGTTTCTCATTTTCGCCCTGACCAAGATGTGTTTGTAGCTACTAATAATAAAAAAATATTAAATCAATTTTCTTTGCTTTGGGGAGTTGATGGATATCTTTTTGATAAAAAAGATAAGTTAGAAAGCTACATTGATAAGATGATAAAACAGGTCAAAAGTGAGAAAAAACTCAAAAAAGGAGATAAGGTGGTTCTTATAATAGGGAAGAATGTCGATGGAGAAAAAATGAGGCTTTTGGGAATTAAAAAGATAAAATAGTCTTTATACTTGAAATAAGTGAAAAAAGATGTATCATTAAGGATACTTTTTGGTTTTTCTATTTTATAGAATACTCGATAGTAAGTTGTTGAAATCCGCCACAGTGCGGAGGGGTCGCATAGTGGTCTAGTGCACTACCTTGGAAAGGTAGCAAGTCTTAACGGGCTTCAGGAGTTCGAATCTCCTCCCCTCCGCATTGTGGTGGAAAAGCATAGGGAAACTCTGTGCAGGTTCGAATCCTGTCTCTTCCGCTTTGGTTCGGAAAAATATCAAACATCTCAATAGGCTATTGAGATGTTTATGCATGAAACGTTTCCAAGTTATTGGGCTACTGTGCCTCTATTGACATTTTTAGTGATTTATGTGATAATAATAGCAAAATAAAAAAAAGTTCTTTATAATGCTGAATAGTTTAAAACTAAAGAAAAAGAGAGGAGATTAAGCATGTTGGAGATAGATGATTTTCAGGTTTTAGATGCGAAAGGAAGGGTTGAGATAGTTGCTTTTCTGAAAAACGGAAAAATCAAAAATTCTTGCCCTTATTGCGGGGTACCTTTGGTGGAAAATTACAAAGGTTGTCGAGAGGTGGAGATAAGGTGTTGTGGAGAGATTTACTGCGTTTTGGTAAATCGTCGGGCAAATGCAATCTCAAGAACGCCCTTTCTTCGCAATAAAGAATCATTTATTCTTGTGGGAAAAAAAACATATCCTGCAATAATAATTGATTGGAGCAAGGGAGGTGTAGGTGCATATGTGCCAGAGCATATCCTTCATTGGATTAGTCCTGGCTTGAAGATTTTCCTACAGTACTTCATTTTGGGAGAAAAAATAGAAGATGAGTTTATTGTTTGCTCAGTTTCCGATAATCGTATCGGAATGAGATATTCTGATGGGCTACTTCTTCATCCTAAGGATAGAGTTCTTAGGTGGCAAAAAAAGATTTAAGTAAGATAGCCCTTTTTTGGATAAATCCAAAGAAGGGCTCGATTTTTTTAAATAATTTAAGGAAATCTTTTTTAATTGATGTTATTCATTTTATGAGATAGACTTAATTTAAATATATTTAATAAAAAATAGTATAGAAGCTTTATGAAAAAAAACTATTTACTCAGTAAGGACAATGAAAAAGTGAAGATTCTCAGAAAATTAGGAACCAAAAAATATCGCAAAAAGACAGATAGGTTTTTAGTGGAAAATTTGGCTATTATTTATGACGCAATAAAAAGTGGCAACAAACCTATCTCCTTATTTGTAACCCAGGATTTAGTAGAGAATGCTTCTTTGAAGATAGGGTTTATTTTAAAAAGCATTGAAGGAAAAAATGTTTTTATAATTTCTCCAGAAGTAAATAAATATTTTTCTAACTTAAAAACTCCCTCAGGTATTGCAGCTATTTATGAAAATATTACTTATAAGAATATAGATCTAGATCAAGAGATTATTTATCTAAACGGAATAAATGATCCGGGAAACTTGGGAACTATTTTTCGCAGCGCAGTGTCTTTCGGAGTTAGGGAGATAGTTATTGATGAAAAATGCGCCGATATTTATAATCCAAAAACTATTCAAGCTTCCAAAGATGCTATTTTCAAAGTTAATATATCTTTTGATGAAGAAAGAAAAGTACTGGGAAAGATAAAGGAAAAAATGGATATTTTAGTGACTGATGTTCAAGGCGGCGAGGGTGTTGAGGAGGCATTTCAGCGAAGAGAAAATTTTTGCGTAATCTTGGGAAGTGAGAGTCATGGTGTAAGTCAGGATATAAAAAGTTTTTCAAAAAACTTTATAAATATAAAAAGCGACTCTTTGATGGAGTCGCTTAATGTAGCGGTAAGCTCTGGAATAATTCTCTATGAGATTTTTAAGAATAAGAATTAACTTAGATACTGATAAAAACTGACCAAAGCATGACTAAGATAATAAGATTAGTCATGGAGGGCTTATGGGCAATTGGGGATTGAATACTTCTTAAAACCATATCTCTAGTTATAGCGATAGATAAGATTATTATAGTTGCCCAGTTTAATTTTTGGGAGTTTTCTTTTATGGATGCAAGTATATTTTCTGTAAAAGATAATCCTGGATTGACTTCTTTTTTGACAGACGATTTGCTGCTAGTTAGGTAATGATAGGGTAGAGATGGTTGGAATTCTTTTCCCAAAACATGGGGGGCTAAAACAGTTGACTTACTTGTTAGTTCCCCCCTTTTTTGGTAAGAGTTTGTAATAAGTTCTTTTTGAGGAGTTCCGAAAATCTGAACAGTAACAAAGGCTGGTTTTTTATCTATGTACCCGACAGCTGTGGCGACCCCTGTTTCGGTATAGTTGGGATTGAGTATGTTTTTTCTATGAGTGATGCTTTGCATCCAAGCGTTTTGTTGCGACTCCGCTGTATTGTAGTTAATAGCTAGATTTTCTCCAGCATACTTGTAGTCGTATTTTTCTTTTTCAAACCAGTGCCATGGACTTATGCCATCCGGAGAATAATGTGAAAAGTAATGATAAGTGATCATATGTTTAGCTTTGGCAGTCGCTACTTTATTTAAAGTAGGGTTTATAGTAAGGCTAGGAATATTTTTTTCCTTCCTTGAGTTATTTACTAAGTTTACTACGTTTTCTTGGTTGACTTCTTTAGCCAATGAAAAATGAGTGAAACTAAAAACACCTAAAAGTATTACTAGTAGGTAATTTATAAAGGCATATTTATTTTTATTTTTATTTGTTTTCATAGAATAGGGAAATAAAAAAAGGCGTTTCACCCTTTGAATCAATCAATTTGCATTGAAAAATTCATGAAACATCCTTCAAATCTTCTTCAGTTACAATGTAATTATAGCATAGACTGATTGAAAAATCAAGACCAGTAGGTCTTTACGAATTACAAATTTATACAAATATACGAATTCAGTATTTGTGATTCATTTATTTCTATAAAGCTCCAAGCAGCATTAGTATATTTGTATAAATTAGTAATTACTAAACGTCGTAATTCGTAGGGCTGTCTAAAATTAATTAAGTTCAGATAAATATTGAAAATGGAAAGATTGACACTGAAGAAGGTTTTAATAAAAAAGCTACTGATAAAATCAAAGAAGTTTATCTTGAAGCCAATATCTGGGACAAAAAAAGCGTTTTCTTTGGCGGAGCCAATTGCGTCATGTTTGATGAAGAGAGTTAGGAATTTTCCGGAGTAGGTGATATAAGGTGAGATGGCGCTTGCGTGGAGGCTAATTAGTTTTTTTGGTCTGGACAAATTATATTATTTGGATATAATAGTAATATTGTTGAATTAAGAAGTGTGGATCAAATGTTCTAAGTTTTTACAACAGTGTGTATGTCGCCTTTGCCAAAAGCTATGGCGGACTAAAAGCGGGTGTCGTATAGTGGCTTATTATATCAGCCTTCCAAGCTGAGGACGAGGGTTCGATTCCCTTCACCCGCTCAAAATTAAAAAAGCTCTCCATCTCGGAGAGTTTTTTGATTTTCTCATGAATAATCAATAAATAAGATCAATTCTTAACTAATAAATAGGTTCCTAGTAAACTGGGAACTAGGAATTAACTAAATAATTGAATTTTATGAGCAATATAAAGACATCCCAAAAGATAATCGACTATATAAAAGAAAATAACCAGGCGAGTGGAAGAGAACTTAGCGATTATCTTGAAATTAGTGATCGCGCAGTCAGAAAATAATTAAAAAATCTTCTAGATATTGGAAAAATATATAAAATTGGCAAACCGCCGAAGACCTTTTATTTATTAAGTGAAAAAAATGAAAAAGATAAAAATATTAATATTAATGATGATGTCAAAGAAGTTATTGAAAGAAAATATTTAATAATAACTCCAAGGGGCGAAATAAAAGAACTTGTAGAGAGAAAATAATAGGGCTATCTATAGAGGGAAGCATTAGGGGATTTGATGTTATTAGTGAGGTTTAACTAATATTCCAGTTCTAGCGTTACTGATCCTAATAATAGAATAAGTATTAATAATAGATTAGAGTATTCCGGTTCTTATGAAATAACTCTTTTATTTGCATAATCATTTTTTGTTTTTGTGATAGAATAGATAAGTAAGAGATCTTATTGAAGATATTGGAATAGTTAGATTAATTATTAGAGAATATGTATTTTTCGTTACCATTTTTGAATTATATTTATAGAATCGGCCTATGGTTAGTTGCAATTCTTTTTGTGATTGATATTTTGGCTTTTTTCTATTATCCAGATACAATTTTTGGGGATATATTTTTAGCAACTAGGGAACAGACCCCACTTACTTGGCTCAGCGCACTTGCAATGTTTTTTGTAGCGATATCTAGTTTTAGTATTTATTTTAATACAAAGAAAAAGATATGGTATTTTTTATCTGTAGTATTTTTCTTTTTTAGTGTAGATGATGCCACGTACCTCCACGAAAGACTTAGTGGTTTTTTGGTTGATAATACTACCATATTAAGCTCTTTTCCTTCATATATTTGGGTAGTTTTGTATTCACCGCTTTTATTGTTCGCGCTTGGTGCCATTATTTATTTGTTATGGCGAGATTCTAATAATGTAACAAAAAAATTTATACTTGCATCAGTAATTTTACTAGGTTTTGCTATATTTTTAGATCTTTTGGATGGTCTTATTCAGAAAGAATCGTCTTTGGTTTTTTGTTTAGAAAATTTTTGTAACAAAATAGTATTACATACAATGAGATTGACTGAAGAAGTGATCGAAGTGATTGCATTGGGTATTATTGGTTATGTAAATATTAGAGAACATTTGATTGATAAATAAGGATATAGACGGATATTTAATTATTAAGTATAATAAGTACAAGTTAAATAATAATTAACAAAAATTATGAAAATAAAAAATTCAAAAACAGAAAAATTTTTATTTGCAACACTGAGTGTGGTACTTTTTGTGTTAGCGATTAATATATTTAATGGTCAGCCAGCAGGATTATTTGCTGCAAGTGCGAGCAGTGAGGAGGGCGGATCAGAAGAATCAACAGCTTCAACAAAAAGTCAAGATGATGAATCTGAATATAAAAATGATGAAGAGTCTGAAAAATCTTCTGATGAAATGAGCGAAACTAGTCAAGCGAGTGAAGCCAGTCAAATGAGCGAAGATTCTTATTATGGATCACAGGGAACTGCTGCGGGTAATGCTGGTGTAGCTCCGACAACACAATCGATATCAGAGGAATCAGTCAAGGGTCAAGAAGGGTCTAGAGACTTAACACAATCAGAAGAAAATGAGATGTCAGAAATTTCTGAAAATTCAGAGGTGTCAGAGGCTTCCGTGATTTCAGTAAAGGGCTATGACGAGGTTGTAGAGACTGAAGGTAATAAAGCTAGAGTGAGAAAGCAAGAGAAGCTACTTGGTCTTTTCAATGTAGATATCGAGTCTGAAGTTACCCTTGATGATAAAGGAAAGATAGTTGATGAAAAGAAAGGCTTTTTCAATTGGTTGCAAGATATATTTAGTTTTTAATTTTCTACAAATTTAGTAAATTATAAAAATATACAATAAAAGACCTCAATTAAGAGGCCTTTTATTTTTTTATAAAGTATGATTCTATTTCATTTTTTCTTTAGAGAAAATCTATTTTAGCCTATTTCTAATGTATCTTAATAACCCAGTGATATTTAAGAAGCACTTGATTTCTTGCTAGACTGTTGCGCTTCTTCAGCAGCAATTCTGGCTTGTTCAGCAGCTATTTTTTGTGCCGCAATTCTAGCGGCTTGTTCTTGGCGTGCTTTTTCTAATGCTAGTCTCTCTTCTTCGGCCAATTTTAATTTCAATTTTTCTTCAGCTTCTTTTTGTTTTTCTTGAGCTATTTCCAGTTCTTTCTGAAGACTCTGGATGTAATCATATTGATCTTCGTTTTTTTTATAAAATTCTTCTTGTTTTTTTTGAAAATTGTTTTTTAGTGTGGGGACAATATTAGTACGATAGGCAACATTCATACCTATTAAAATAGATATAGTAACACCTGAAAAGCTAAGTAACACTGAGATGATGTTTTTTTGCATAAGATACTATATAATAAAAATAAATCTTATTCTATTTTAAACTATATGCCAAAGGAATTCAACTATCATTCAGAGGTTATGGGATGTGCTTTTGATCTAACTTTTATTACTAAATCCGTAGAGAAGGCTGATAAATGTTTTATAAAAGCTAAAGAGATTGCCGATTTTTATGAAAATAAATTTTCTCGTTTTAATAGCGAAAATGAGCTATCTCGCTTGAATAGAGATAAATCAATACAGCCTTCCCCAGAATTTTTAGAAATATGCAGGCTAGCTATTGATATACATGAGAAAACCAAAGGTAGTTTCAACTCCTTATTGCAAGTATCTAAAATTGGGTACAATAAATCATTTGAAGATGTTCAAAAAAATACTACTAATAAATTATCTAGCTTGGGATACAATTCAAATTTAAATGAAGTTTATTTAAATGAAAAATTAATTAGACTTAAGCCTGATCATGAGTTAGATTTTGGAGGATTTTTGAAAGGGTATGTTGCAGAAAAAATTGCTAGTAAATTAAGGAAGGAGTGTAATGGTTTAGTTGTTAGTATTGGTGGTGATATGTATACCTATGGACTAAACGATAAAGGGAGGAGATTTGCTATAGAAATCATTAATCCGCATAATGATGATAAAAATGTTAATATTCCAATGCTGGACAGTTCTTTGTGCACTAGCGGAACATATAAGAGGAAATGGAGTATAAGGAATCAGGAGTTTCATCACATTTTAGACTATCAAACTAAAAAGAGTGCTGATTCTGATATTGTTTCGGCGAGTATTTTACACAAAAATGGAAGTATGGCAGACGCTCTGGCCACTACAGCTATATCCTTAGGGTCTAAAAGTAGCATAAGCTTTCTTTCAAATAAAGATATTAGTTTTGTGATTATTTTGGATAATGGTGATATAATAAAATCAAATGATTTAAGGTAATTTATTTTTTTATGAAATTTATAAGATTTATTCAAAATTCTCTTATAGGTATCTCCCTAGTGCTCTTAGTATATATTTCTCTTTGGGCTGCGTTTGGTGATGAAAATAATGAAATAAGAAGTTCTTTGTATGATATTTCATTTTTTGCAGTTTTTTTGGTCATGATGATACGACCATTAGCCGATATTTTTTATCGGTCAAGGTTGTTACGAAGACTTGTTATTTTAAGAAAAGGATTTGGGATTTTTTCAGCTTCAATTGTTGTTGGATTTCTAATCGGAAATATTATTACTCCAGAGTCTAGTTATATCAATTCTATATTTACAACAAGGTACTGGTCTTTTGTTAATGGTATTGTCTTCGCGCACATTGGTGATATTACTGGACTCATTCTTTTAATTACCTCCAATAAATTATCAATGGCTGTATTGGGAAAGAATTGGAAGAGACTTCAGAAATTAGCTTATGTGTATTTCTATTCTGGTGGGTTATATGAGGTTTTGGCTTTGAATAGTAAGTTTGCTTTATATGCTATGATTATTGTTACCCTTACAGCAATTGTTGCAGGTATTGTTAATTTTATAAAAAGAAAAGAAGATAGTTGATAATTTTAGTTCGAACATCATTGACAGCTTGGCTCATTCTTGAAAACAGATTTTAAGGGGTCAATATTGAAACAGATATTGACTTTTTTGTATTTTAGTATAGTATATTTAAGCAATTTGCACAGTTTGTTATTTTACATCATTAGTTTAAAAAAAGGAGATAATTATGTCCTATGAAGCGTGTCCAAGGTGCAAAGGGTTGATCCTTAAGGGTAGATCAAATTGTCCTAAGTGTGGTGGTGAAGGCAGGATCTGGTTGCAGAGCTCTTCTGATTGTATTTCTGAAAATAGCTCAAGGCCCGCAAAGAAGGGTTGTGCAAAATGTAGAGATTCTGAAATAGTTTTTGACAGAGGGCGAGCTTCTTGTGATTGTCAGGCTGTAGATGATGGCAATGACCCGAATTGGGGTTAGGTAAAGTTAAGGGAGGTAGTATGTTTAGCTATAAAAAATGTTCCTGTAAAGGCAATAATTCAAATTGTTCAAAATGTGGAGGAGATGGATATGAGCCCTTAAAGGAGTCTTCTTTGAATAGTTCTGATTCTGGTACTAGAAAATGTGCAAAATGCAGAGATTCTAAAGTAGTTTTTGACAGAGGGCGAGCTCCTTGTGATTGTCAGGCTGTAGATGATGGCAATGACCCGAATTGGGGTTAATACCAGAATTACGTACGCAATGTCGTATTTCTTAAAACCGTTAATTAAATTAAGTTAACGGTTTTATTTTTTGCTGACAATTGAAGAGGTTGTATTATTTTTATTACAAGAAGTTGATAATTTGTTAACATTCTAATTCTGAAAAAATGTACATTTAAATGTACATTTTATTGTTTCTAATAAAGGAAACATGTTAAAATGTTTAAGTATAAGTAAGTTATTGCCTTATGTTTGAAAGGACAAAAAATTTAAATCTATCAGTCATTAAACAGATGGAGCTTCGTGCGTCGAAGTATCCAGATGTGATATCTCTAGCTCAGGGAATTCCCAATTTTGATACTCCAGAATGTATCAAGCGAAGAGCCGAGCTAGCTCTTAAGAGAGGTGTAGTTGCCAAGTACTCGCTTTCTCCAGGACTTTCAGAATTAAGAGAACTAATTGAGACCAAAATGGCTCAAGAAAACATGTTCTATGATTGGGAAAAAGAGATACTTATAACAGCTGGATCTATTGAGGGTATAACAGCTACGATTTTAGCACTAACAAATCCTGGAGATGAAGTCATTATTCCGGAACCAACTTATACATCTTATCGTGAAGTGATAGTTTTGGCAGGGTGCAAGCCAGTTCTAGTTCCGTTAAGCGAGGAAAGAGGTTGGGCTTTTGATTTGGAAAAGTTCAAGGAAGCTATAACACCAAAAACTAAAGCTATCTTTTATTGTAATCCCAATAACCCAACAGGAACAATTTATTCAAAGGATCAGTTAATAGGCTTGGCAGACTTGGCTGAAGAGCATGACCTCTTTTTGATTTCAGATGAAGTTTATAAAGATTTTCTTTTTGAGGATAATCAAAAAATATTCAGTTTGGCAGAGATTCCTAAGCTTAGAAAAAGAGCTATTCGGCTTTTTAGTTTTTCCAAGTCTTATGCGATGACTGGCTGGAGAGTGGCTTATTTGCATAGTGACGAAAGCATTGTCAAAGAGATTATCAAAGTACATGATTCACTGGTAACGTGTGCACCAGTTATCTCTCAGTACGGAGCTATGGGAGCATTGGAGATGGGAGACAAGGATTTGGTTGAGATGAACAAGACTTATAAGAAAAGAAGGGATCTGATTTGTAAACACTTGGATGATATGCCTCATGTTTTTTCTTATGTTAGACCCGAGAGTGCTTATTTTGTTTTTCCAAAAATAATTTTGAAAGATTTTAATTACTCGGATAGCGATTATGAAAATAGTTTATCTTGGAGATTTTCTTTGTGGTTATTGGACAAAATTCAAGTGGCAGTGGTTCCGGGAGTAGCCTTTGGTCCCAGTGGAGAAGATCATGTGAGAATGAGTTTTGGCAGGAGTACAGCGGATATTAACGAGTCTTTTAGAAGAATGAAAAAGTTTTTTGATAGCAAATGAATGGAACTCGTTTTTCGTTTCTGGTGTGTTATTTTTATCACGGCAGGCAACCCAGTGCTAATTTTGAGATTAAGGAACGTTCCTAGGTGAGAAAAATAACACACCCTCTCCGAAAAACTCGAATAATATACGCTAATTGTTTGTTTAGGAAATTATTAAAGGGCGTAATTTTTGATAAAAAAATCTTTCCTTCGGAGAATCATTTTCAGAAATATAAACTTAAAAAACTTAAATTATAGAAACAATATATTGACAACTTCATGAAAAAAATTTTTAAAATTATTCTCAAATATTATCTCAAAATTATAACCAAGATAGTTATTTTTGTACACCGTCCAATAATAATTGCTATAAGCGGAAGCGTTAACAAATCATTTGTTAGAGATGAGATCAAAAGAGTTTTAGAAGAGAGTGGTGAGTCAGTGAGGGCTAATCCCAAAAACTTTAATACGGAAATAGGACTGCCTTTAGCGATTTTGAATATTTCAAGTGGTTACAATTCTTATCGAAGATGGTTACCTGTTTTGAGAGATGCTTTTCTGGCAATTTTTCAAAAAGATTTTCCTAAATATTTGGTCCTGGAACTTGGAGTTTCTCAAAAAGGAGATATGAAATATTTGCTTTCAATTGTAAGGCCTCAAATTGTGATAGTTACTGAGATTACACAGCGTTATATTGAATCATTTTCGGGAATGGACAAGCTAGTGGGCGAATATATTTACCTAGCAAAAAATATCAAAAAAAATGGTAGGCTTATTCTAAATTGGGATAATAATCGAATAAGAAGCTTGAGAAAGCATTCAAAAGTTCCAGTCTTATACTTCAGTAAAAAATCGAGAAAGTCTGATATTTTTATAGAAAATATAAAAAAAGAGATAGATGGAATAAGTGTAGATTTTGTTTATAAAAATAAGGAAAATCAACTCAAAATAAAAAGATTTGGTGATCATCACGCAGTGGCTGCAACAGTCGGTATGATGGTGGAAAATATTTTTTCAAAATAATTTATTGAATAACAAGAATATATTTTAATAAATTATGCAATTATAATTTTTTCAAAATAATATGTTTGGAATTATAGATATAGTAATGATCCTTAAGAACAAAGTGACAGGTATTGAAATAGGTAACGCAAATAAGTTTGTAAAATATGAGCTTGATAGAGGAAGTGACTTTACTTGGGTATGTTTTCTTCCGCAAAGAACTACTTTGGTTATTGCACAAAAATATCACCTACTTCCCAAAAAAGGAAATTTAATAGTTTATGAGGTGCCACTTAATTTGATAGCTGATGACCCCAATATTACAAGGAAAGCCTTTTTTTCTTTAGTAGAAGATTTTGAAAGTGTTTATAAAGGAATAATTGATAAAGAAAATATTGCTTTTGCTGGGATTAGCGTTGGTAGCATGCCCGCTATTTTTATTGCCAATAAATATAGATCAAAGAAAATTCGCATAATTTGCTCAACTGCAAAATTGGGGGAGGGTATATTTGGAGCTTTTGCCGCTAGGGGCATAAAGAATAAATGTATAAAAAACGGCTTTAATGAGAAGAGCTATGATAGTGTTTTAAATGAAATAAATCCTATTAAAAATATTGTAAACTTGCCAGAAGATATAAAGATTATTATTTCAAAATTTGATAAGTATATTCCTTATGCTGGTGGAAAAAAATTAGCAGAAGAAATAAGAAAAAATAAAAAGAAGGCAAAGGTATATAAATTTTATTTTTACGGACATTTCTTAACTATGGCAAAGATAGGTTTTTTGAATAAAAAATGTGATTTTTTCAAATAAATATTTTTTCTTTATAAGTTAATTAAATATGTTATGATTAGAGTTATATGAAGCGCTTATTTTTTTCAACTTCAATAATTGTGGTGGGGCTGTTGTTTAACACCGTTTTTGTGTACGCGGGCTATGATTGCTATGTAGACGAAGATGCAGGCAGTGAAGAGGATGGCAGTGAAGATAATCCTTATAAAAATATATCTAAGGCTCTAGAAAAAGGTTGTGATGATATATATGTAGCGGCTGGAAGCTATAGTGATAATATTTTATTGGAAAAAGATGTAAAAATAAAAGGCAAGGGAGATGATTATGTTTCAATAACTGGCTTAGTGGAGATGGAATATGGTTCAGAAATTGAAGATGTGGAGATTAAAGGAGAAGGCATTAAGGTAAGAAGTGGTGCTAGTGTTGAAATTATCGATGTTTATATAAGAGATGCTGGCACTGGAATAGAAACAGTCGATGGGGGAACCTTAACAATAAGAGATTCAAAAATTAAAAAAAATGGTAAAGGTTTATACATTCAGAAAGGTAAAGATATAAACATTACATCTTCTGAAATTTCAGAAAATGAAGAAGAGGGAATTGATATACGTTCCAATGTGGATGGAGTTGTGTCTGGCAACGTCATAGAAGATAATGGAGAAAGTGGCATAGAGATTATTCTAGGTAAATCAGAAATGAAAATAACAAACAATAAGATAGAAGATAATGGATCTAGCGGAATAGCTACTCAATTTTATGATTTTCAGGAAAAAATAGGAGCTATTTCTATAAGAGGTAATACCATTAGTGAAAATAGTAACTATGGAATTGACTGCAAAACTCCGAGTGGAGGCAATTCAGGCGATAAATATTGGTCAGAGTCTATGAGTTTTGTTGGTAATAGTATTTTTGAAAATAAAAAAGGAGATTTTGCACCTTATTGCAAATTAAGTAATATTAAAATAGAAAATGCTACTAAGACTGAGGAGGAGATTGCAGCCGAAAAAGCTGCTAAGGCTGCAGCTTTGGAAGCTGAAAGAAAAGCTGAAGAAAAAGCTCTTGCGGCAGAAGAGGAGCGATTGGCTAAAGAAAAAGCTGAGGATGAGTTAGAAAATGAAAAGAAAGATCTGGAAACAGAAATTGCAGCAGCCGTAGGCGAAGAAAAAAAACCGCCCATGAAGACTACTGATGAGGAAGAAGAAAATAATGCCGGGGAATCTTTGGGTAAATTTAGATTTTTTGCTGAAATTTTTGGTGGAATTATTGTTGCTACTTTATTAATTTGGCTTTTTCTTTCTGGGAATACCAAAAAGAAGAATAAGTATAGTTCTAAATTTGATGATCCTGACTATATTTTATAATTTTTTTATGTAATTTATAAAAATGAGAAAAGAAGATATTTTATTTATTCCAGGATGGATGGAGGAAGGAAAGTTTTATGGATATCCCAATAGTTTGGATATTTGGACAAAGAAAAATTTAGATTTGAATTGCAAATTTAATGAAGATTTGATTGTCGCTCACAGTGCAGGCTCACTAGTTGCTCTTGTGAACTGGAAAAATAATAAAGATTCAAAACTCATCCTCTTCGGTCCAATGATTCCCAAGAGACATCCTATTGAGTGGTTATATAGATGGATTAAGTTTATTCTAAAAGAAGGACCCCCTCCTGCAGTCAAGAAACTTAGTTTTATAAAAAACCTTCCATTAGGTTTCAGGATTTTAATGAAGTTGCAAAAAATTGACTCCTTAGAATTGATAAAAAAAATTCCCAAGGATAAATTGATTATAGTCAGAGGCTCAAAAGATCATTACTTCTGTGATGAAAAAATATCTAATAGTTTAAAAGAAGAAGGTTTCAATGTTGTCGAGATTAAAAATATAGGGCATAATTGGAAAAAGGAAGTTGATAATTTTTTAAGTAAAAATATTTAACATGAACAATAAAAAACTTTGGTACATCCTAATAGTTTTGGTAATTATCTTTATCTGGCGTTTTGGTCTTTCAAATGATGACAAAACAGCGACAAAAACCAGTAAAGATTTTAAAGTAGAAGAAAAACAAGAAAATCCAGTTATAATTAATAATAATGAGAAAAATAATATGGAATTACAAATAAAAACTACAGAAGAGGGATCTGGTGAGGAGGTTCAAAGCGGAGACACTGTTTCTGTACACTATACTGGTAAGTTAGAAGATGGAACAAAGTTTGACTCGAGCTTGGATAGAGGAACACCTTTTGAGTTTACAGTAGGTCAAGGAATGGTTATTGAGGGGTGGGAGAAAGGTGTTCTTGGTATGAAGGTTGGAGAAAAAAGAAATTTAGTTATACCTTCAGAAATGGGATATGGATCTCAGGGAGCTGGTGGAGTAATTCCGCCAAATGCTACTTTGATTTTTGATATTGAGCTTGTGGGGCTCAAATAGATTAGTAGCTTGTTTTGACAGAGAGTAATATTTATGCTATACTGAAAGATGTGAAAAAACGGGTGCGCTTTTTATTAATCTTAAAAAGTCTCCGTTTTTTTATTTTTAATTATTAGTATAGAAAAACAAAAATGATACAAACAAGCATTTTCCCTGGACGCTATGTGCAGGGTGCGGGAGCAATCTCTAATCTCCCTAAGGAAGTAAAAAATTTTGGCAAAAGAGCTTTTGTAGTATGTGACCCATTTGCATTAGAATCAATTGTTCCCAAATATAAAGAAGGCATTGAAAGGGAAATTGAAATTAAGTTTGAAAAATTTAACGGAGAGTGTTCAGACAACGAGATTCAAAGAAATGTTGAATTAATAAAAGAAAATAAGAGCAATGTAGTTGTTGCTATCGGTGGTGGTAAGTCAATTGATACGGCTAAGGCAGCCGCTCATGAATTAGGGTTACCTGTAATTATAATACCCACCATTGCATCTACCGATGCTCCTTGTAGTGCTCTTTCAGTTATCTATACAGATGATGGGGTAGTAGATAGATATTTATTTTTACCATCAAATCCAAATATAGTATTGGTTGACACAGAGGTAATTGCTAATTCACCTGTTAGATTTTTGGTTTCAGGTATGGGAGATGCTCTAGCTACATGGCTCGAAGCTAAGTCTTGCCAGTTAAAATATGCAGACAATTTTGCTTCAGGAAAAGGAACAATGACTGCTTATGCTTTAGCTAAATTATGTTTTGATACTTTATTAGAATATGGAGTGTTGGCCAGGGTTTCCAATGAAAGTAAAACTGTTACTCCAGCATTAGAAAAAGTCGTTGAATCAAACACTCTTCTGAGTGGGCTAGGGTTTGAGAGCGGAGGCATTGCTTCTTGCCATGCAATCCATAATGGGTTGACTGTTTTAGATTCTACTCATGATTATTATCACGGAGAAAAAGTTTCTATTGGGGTTATAACTTCATTATTTTTAACGGACAAGGGTGCTGATTTTATAGACGAAGTTTATAACTTCTGTGAATCAGTGGGGCTCCCTACAACATTGGAAGAAGTGGGGTTGAAAAATCCAAGCGATGAAGATTTGATGAAGGTTGCAGAAAGAGCTTGTCAGGAGGGCGAAACAATTTACAATGAGCTAGTTCCAATTACGACTGAATCCGTGTTAGCTGCTATAAAAGCTGCTGATGCCTATGGTCAAGCTAGAAAAGAAAGTCACGCTCATTGCGAATGCTAATCATTGAATTATAGAAAACAAAAAGCTATCTTTTAGAAGATAGCTTTTTATTTTGGTTGTTTTTTTTAAGTTAAAAATATTTTTAAAATTAACTCTCTAGAGGCTGTAAATACAGCTTTTCTTGGTCTATTGACAAAAATAAGACTTTTAGTATAATGGTTCTCACGTGTTTGATAAATTGAATAGTCTTGGTTAAGGGGCAATCTTTTATCATAAGTAGCACGCATAATCTTTTGCGTAAAGATTATAGTAAAAAATTAATAAAAAAAATATTAGTAAACAAATAAAAAGATCTCATTTATCAAGAAAAGTAAACCTTTTTTTGATTGTTATTCTTACAACTTTTCTTGCGCTAAACAGCGCAAAAGCTGATGCAGCAGAAGGTCATAGCTCTGCTGAAAGATCTAGTAGTGTTGAAGAATTGACTATTTCTCAGATTTTTGATCTCAGTAAGCATATTAAAAAAGTTCCTGGAGAAAACCCAAATTATGAAGAGATAAAAGAGGCTGTAGATTTTGCCAGTAAGGTAACGGGAGTTAGAAAGGATTTTTTAATGGGAATGCTTGCTATGGAGTCTGACTTTGGTAAAAATACAGGAGAGTGTACTTATGAGGAGGTTGAGAGTGGGGCAGAGAGGTCTCATAGTAGAGGGTTATTAAGCCATAGAGCTTGGATAACTTTTCAAGAACGTAGAGAAATTATAACAGATCTTTCTAGAGAGTTGGGGTATGATTATAAAAAAATTAAAGTATCTTGTAACCCAGCTCGTTATGCGGGAACAGGTGGAGCTTTGGGGATCCCACAGTTTATGCCGGATACATGGTTGGAATATAAAGACAGGATTGCTGAAGTAGTTGGAAAAGATAATCCTGATCCATGGAACCCAAAAGATGGAGTTGTAGCTATGGCTATCAAATTATCAGATGTTCCTGGTGTCACTATGCATAGTACAGCTGCGGAGAGAAATGCTGCTAAATTGTATCTTTCAGGAACTACTTCTTGGCAATATAATTGGTATGCAAATCAGGTTGTTTATTGGAAAGAAAGTAATTCGGTTAGTTAAGTCAAAAAATTTATATATCACAAAAATCCCGCTTTAGGTGGGATTTTTGCTATTTGTGCAATGTGTTAAAATAGTAATATGAATAAAAAGAAATTATTGGTTTTATTTACTTGTTTTTTGTTACTAAGTATTTTTTTAGTAATCATTTTTTATAATAAAAAAAGTAATACAACAGAAGAGGAAAATTACAATAGAAGTATTGAGCCAGTTGAGCTAAGGAATACTCCTTTGGAAAATAAAAGCAAAGAAAATGAAAATATAAATATAAATAGGGAAACAGAATCTCAGTCGGAGAAAGAGTTGCCACTAGAAGGAGTGAGTAAAAGAATCACGAAAAAGGATTTCGGAGATTTTATTAGCCCGAATAACTCTCCAATAAAAGGAGAAAGATTTTACGGCTACCATACAGGCGTTGACTTGGAGATATTTGCTCAAGAGTTAAATTCTGAAGTTCAGATTAGGGCTATCTGCGAGGGTGAATTGATAGAGAAGAAAATTTCTAGTGGCTATGGAGGGTTGGTTGTTCAAAAATGTAAACTAGATAAAAGAAGTGTAACAGTTGTTTATGGACATATGGATTTAGATAGTATTGATCTCAATGTGGGAGAGATCATTAAAAAAGGTGATAGGCTTGGAAATCTGGGTGAAAACAAAAGTAGTGAAACTGATTTTGAGAGAAAGCACCTTCATTTGGGGATTCATAGAGGGGCTAGTGTTGATATAAGGGGTTATGTGCAAAATGAAGGCGAATTATCTAAGTGGATTGACCCTTGTCTTTATATTTGTGACGAGTAAATTATTGAGATTACACTGAATAAATGTTATAATCTTATTAGAGATAATTATTAAATTAAAAAAAATATGAATAGTAAAGAAGTAAAAAAGACTTTAAGCAAAAATGTTAATAAGGCTAAAAAAAGGGGAGCTGAACTAGAGGGTGCTGCTAAAAAAGAAATGGAAAAGATCCACAAACATATGGAGGCAACGTCGAAAAAAGCAGGAGCTTATATTAAGAAAAATCCAGAAAAAGCAGCTGTGATTGCAGCGAGTGTGGGGGCAGCCCTAGGAACAGTAGCTGGGTTGTTTATGAAAACTAGCAAGAAAAAGAAAAAGAAAAAATAATAGCTTTATTTCTTAAAGGAAGAAGTTGAAACAGCTAACATGAGTTAGCTGTTTTATTTTATATTGATGTCAAATATCTTGACACCCCCATGGGGTATCTGCTAGTATTATTAAAGAGTTTATCAATAATTTTAAAAACAATGAAAAAAGATAAGAAGCAACTAATAAATAATATAATTGGACAATTGAATGGGATAAATAAGATGATTGAAGATGATAAAGACTGCTTTGAGGTTATTATTCAAATGAAAGCGGTTAAATCAGCCTTTAATTCTTTGCTTTTGAAGTTTTGTGAGGAAAATCTCATGGAGTGTTCTCAAGGCGTAAAGAATAAAAATAAAAAAAACATGGAAAAACTCTTGAAAGAGATAATTAAGAATTAATTTTATTTTGAATTATGAAAAAGTATAAATACTTTATAATTGGTTCAGTATTTGCAATTTTTACAATTATTGGATTAAATATTTATTGGTCAGAAGCTCAAGAAGAAGCTCATTTAAAAAAGGTTAAAGTTGCTAAAGTGGAAAAAGAAGTTTTTCAAGATTATTTTATAGCCTCAGGGACAATAAAGGGAGAAGAGGAGACAAGCTTAGCTTTCGACTTTTCTGGTAGACTGAAGTCAATTTTTAAGAAAGAGGGAGATACTATTAGAAAAGGTGAAACATTGGCGATAATTGATGGAGGAGAGCTTTATGCGGAAAAAAATCTTGTTTACAATCAATTAGATAATGCCGAAAAATTATATGAAAAAACAGATGATTATTATGATCAATTAGTTGATGAAGCTAAGGCAAATTTAGATAAATCAGAGGAAAGTTATGAAATTGCCAAAGAAGGTGATGATGAGAGTGCTAAAAAAATTGCTAAAAAAGAAGTTGAAAAAAATGAAGAGGTAGTTAAGAGCGCTAAGGCTTCCAGGGAGCTAAAATTAGAATCGGTAGAGAGCGAAGAAGATTTTTATAGAAATAAAATATCAATTTTTGATGAAAGTATTCAAAAGACAAGGCTAATCGCTCCTTATGATGGCATTGTGGTTAGTCGTAATTTTGATATTGGTGCAACCGTTTCTCCGGGTAAGACTGTTTTTGCAATTGCTAAATCAGACAATAAGGAATTAAAAGTCTCTGTGCCACTGGATGTTTTTAGAGATTTAAAAATAGATGATAGCGTAGAAATTATTTATAATGAAAATAATTTTATCTTAGGGAGTATTAAATCCAAGACTCCCAGATCGGGAAAAAAGAGTTTTAGGGCTGATATTACAGTCAAGATAGATAGTAATACTGATCTGGAACTTGGATCATTTGCTAAGATCCGAATGCCCATGGGAAACAAAAAAACATCTCTTGCAATTCCGATAGAAGCTGTAAATAAGGTATATCATGAAAATATAGTTTTTTTGGCAAAAAATAATAAGGCTAAATCTGTGTTTGTAAAACTAGGAAGTATTCAAGATGGCAAGGTTGAGGTGGAGGATGGTTTGAATGAAAAAGATTTGGTAGTGATAGCAGGTAATCAATATCTAGAGGATAACGATTTTATTGAATATGAATAAAGATAATATATTTTTTGGAAAAATTACGGAAGTTTTTATTAAGAATAAGCAATTAGCTGTTTTAACAGTAATAGCTATTTTGTTTTGGGGATCTTTGAGTTTTTTGGTTATGCCCAAGCAATATAATCCAAAGATAACAGCACCTGCTTTTATTGTTACTACGCAATTCGAAGGAGCTAGTAGTGAAGAGGTTTATGAGCTTGTAACCAGGCCAATGGAAAATAAAATCAGGGAAATACCCGAGGTTGATAAGGTTATGTCCCGATCTATTGATGGCGGGAAAAGTATTGTTACTGTACAATTTTTTATCGGAGAAGATGTTGAAAGTGCCAAGATTTCCTTAATACAGAAGCTGGAAAGTAACATGGAGTTTAAACCCCTTCAAGCTAGTTCTCCAAATATTAAAGAAATAAACCCTGAAGATGTGCCAGTAGTTGTGCTAGCGCTGACATCTGATAGCTTTAGTGATTATTCATTAAGAAAAATTGCTTGGGATATTGGAGATAAGATTAAGACAGTTGGTGATATTTCAAAAATAGAAGTTAGCGGTGGGAGAAAGATGAATTTAATTGTAGACCTGGATGAGTCTAAATTGAGGGCAACTGATATCTCGATAGATCAAGTTTTAAGTGTTATTCAGGAAAACAATATTCGAAAGAAAGTTGGTCATATAGATAGTAGCGAATTTAATTTAAATGTTGTTATAGATGGAAATATTAAGGATATAGATGATTTAAACAGACTGGTAATTAGAAGTAATGAAGGCAAAGAAGTATATCTTTCTGATATAGGATCTGTGTACTATGGTGAGGGAAAAACTGACAACTCAGTAGGTTTTGTAAATAAAAATATAGACAGAGCAGCTGTTTTTTTGGCTTTTTCTAAGAAAGAAGGCTCTAATGCTACAACTGTTTCCAAGGAAGTTTTAGAAAAAGTTAAAGAAATAAAAAATAGCAGTAATTTTGCTGAAGTAGATATAGAAACAGTAAGAAATAATGGACGAGTAGCTGCAGAATCTGTTTTTGGATTGACTTTGAATTTGTTGATGGCAATTATGATAGTCTCTTTGGTTCTTTTATTTTTCTTAGGATGGAGCAGTGCTTTGGTTGTTTCCCTTTCTATACCCTTGAGCTTGGCATTGGTTTTTGGTGTAGGTAATATTTTTGGTCAAACTATAAACAGGATCACTCTTTTCGCCTTGATCCTGTCTTTGGGTTTGTTGGTTGATAATGCCACGGTTATCGTAGAAAATATTTATCGTTTCTTAGAAAAAAATAAGAAAAAAAATAAGAAATCGTTGATTGTTAAGGCCGTAGATGAAGTTGCGCCAGGATTAGCTATGTCTACTCTAACTACAATTTTTGCTTTTGTTCCAATGGCCTTTGTAACTGGAATGATGGGTCCTTATATGGGACCGATACCGTTTTTTGTACCAGCTGCGCTGATTGCCTCTTTTCTTGTTTCAATGACTATTAACCCTTTTATGGTAGATCTTTTTACTAAAATAAAAAAAACAAATTCGAGAAACTCAAAGAATTACTTTATGAAGGTCATGCAAAAAATAAGAAATATTTATACTGATGCTCTGAAAAAAATAATTGAATCAGCAAGATTAAGAAAAAATATTTTAATTTCTGTAAGCGTATTATTTGTACTGGCTATGGCACTACCAGCTTTTGGTGTTGTAAAATTTAGAATGCTTCCTAAAGATGATAAGGAGCAATTCTATATATACGTAGACCTGCCAAGTACTTTTACTTTTGAAAAAACACATAGTGCAACAAAAGATTTGGAAGGCTTAATTATTAAAAACAATGAAGTTAGGAGTATCCAGTCATTTGTTGGAGAGCCAGCGGTAGTCGATTTCAATGGTCTTTTTAAGGCTAGCTCAAATAGAATAAATGAAAACCAAGCAACTTTGAGGATTAATCTTACGCATCCGAAAGAAAGAAAAGATACATCAGAAGATATCGTTTTAGAATTAAGAGATTCTCTTAAAGAATTTATTTCCAAAAACCCTAGTATGAAAATAAAATTCATCGAAGACCCCCCTGGACCACCTGTTCTTTCTACTTTTTTAGTTAAGGTTCAAGGAGAAAATAAAGAGGTTCTGAAAAAAATAATTAGAGATATCGAAAACATAAGTTCTCAAACTAAGGGAGTTGTTGATATTGACGACAATATAGAAGAAAGGGGTATTGAATATGTATTTGAAGTAAATAAGGAGAAAGCTAGTCAGGTAAGTATTTCAACCGAAGACATAATTTCTTCGGTGAGCGCGGTTTTTGGAGAAAAAAAAGTGGGATTATATCATCAAAATGAAGACGATCAACTCAGGAAGCCAGAGCAGGAATTTATTGTTGTAAGTTTTGTAAAAGAAAACAATGATCAACCTGCTGATATAAACAATATTTTCATTTCCAATAATTTAGGAGAAAAAATTCCACTTTCCGAGTTGATTTACAGGAAAAAATCAGATATCTTACCAATGATATATTCTGATAATTTTGAAAAAACTTATTATGTGTCAGCTGAAATGAAAGAGCGAAGTGTTGTGTATGCTGTGTTGGATTTGTTCGGTCCGCTTCTTGAATATAGATTGCCAGAGGGAAATGGTGTGTTGGAGAGCTGGTCTTTATTTGGAATAACCTATAGAGATAAGGACACTGGGGAGAAATATAGGATTTTATTTGATGGTGAGTGGAAACTCACTCTGGAAGTTTTTCGTGATTTAGGTATTGCTATGGCAGTGGCTATATTTATTATTTATTTCTTGTTAGTTTTTCAGTTTAAGTCACTCAAAGCACCACTTCTCATAATGGCTACCATACCTTTAGCTATGATTGGTGTCATGCCAGGATTTGCTATTCTTGGTGCTAGTAAGGGAATATTTTTCAATGCTACTTCTATGATCGGGGTGATAGCTTTGTCAGGAATTGTTGTTAATAATGCAATTATTTTTCTAGAATATATAAAGAAAATGAAAATAGATAATTTTAGCATTAAAGAAGCTCTCCTGAAAGCGGGAGAAACTAGATTTTTGCCAATAATCCTTACTTCAGTTACAACTATTTTGGGGTCTTTAACAATTGTTAGTGATCCGGTTTGGGCTGGATTGGCATGGGCTATTATTTGGGGGCTTTCGACTTCAACCTTTTTGACTTTGATAGTTTTTCCTATTTTCTATTATATGGCTGAGGAAAAAAATTGGCGTAAAAATAATTAATTTTATCAAAAAATATTATGAAAAAAATTTACAAACAAGAAAGTAGTTATTGGTACATAGAAAGAGCAGTGTTTTTAATAGCGGGAATATTTATAGCATCCTCTTTAGTGATGGTGCTGGCTGGATTTTATAATTTTATATATTTCGCTATTTTTGTAGGTATAATGTTGATCAATTTTTCTCTGACAGGATATTGTCCAATGGCGATATTGCTGAGCAAACTCAATATGAGAGAAAAGTAATAAAAAGCAAAGGATAGTTTTGCATGAAGAATAGGTGCGTGTTATTATGCCTTGGATCAAGACGTTTTTTAAGGTTTAGAAATTTATAAGATGAAATTTAAAGTCAATTCAAAATTCAAATTAGCCGGTGACCAGCCAAAGGCAGTCAAGAAACTGGTTGCAGGTATAAAAGGTGGAGACAGGTTTCAGACACTTTTGGGTGTGACAGGCTCAGGAAAAACTTTTACTGTTGCTAACTTGATAGAAAAAGTACAACGTCCTACCTTAGTGATAGCTCCCAATAAAACTTTGGCGGCACAGCTTACTCAAGAGTTTCGCGCTTTTTTCCCGCACAATGCTGTGGAATATTTTGTTTCTTATTATGATTATTATCAACCCGAAGCCTATGTGAGCTCTACTGATACATACATCGAAAAAGAAGCACAAATAAATGAAGAGATTGATAGATTGCGCCATAGTGCAACAGCAGCTCTTCTTTCCAGGAATGATGTCATTATTGTAGCAAGTGTGTCTTGTATTTATGGCTTAGGAAGTCCTGAGCGTTATGAGGATATTTCTTTTCGTATAAAAATAGGCGAGACACTTAATAGGGAAGATATAATCAAAAGACTCATTGAGATGTATTATATGCGAAGTGATATTCTTGAGAGGGGTAAATTTCGAGCTATTGGAGATACGGTAGAGATAGTGCCGCCGGGAAGAGACGCTGTGATTAGAATTGAACTTGGGGACGATAAGGTAAAAAATATTACCGAAAGAGATATTATAACTTATGATGAGTTGAGCAATCTCGAACAGACAATGATTTTTCCAGCTAAGCATTTTGTGATGCCAGATAAAATAATAGACGACATACTAGCTGAGATAAAGAGGGAAATGAAAAAAAGATTAGCTAAATTCCAAAAAGAAGGTAAGCTTCTCGAAGCAGAGAGGATAGAAAAGAGGACTAAGTATGACATTGAAATGATGAGGGAGCTTGGCTATTGCAATGGTATAGAGAATTACTCTGTGTACCTAACAGGCAGAAAGACAGGTGAGGCTCCATATACACTTATGGATTACTTTAATAAAGATTTTATGGTAGTTATTGATGAGTCGCATGTTACGATTCCTCAAATAGGCGGTATGTATGCAGGTGATAAGTCCAGAAAAACAAACTTAGTGGAAAACGGCTTTCGTCTTCCTAGTGCTCTGGACAATCGACCTCTTAAATTTAATGAGTTTGAGAAAAAAGTAAAACAATCAATTCTTGTAAGTGCTACTCCTGGAAAATATGAAAAAGAACACTCCACTAAAGTGGTTGAGCAAATAATTCGTCCGACCGGACTTATTGACCCTAAGCTTTTGGTGAGAAGTGCTAAAACTCAAGTGAGGGATATTTTAGAAGAAATCAAGGAAGTCTCTGCCAAAGGTGAAAGAATTATTATCACTACTCTTACTAAAAAGCAATCAGAAAATTTGGCTGAATTTCTTAAAGAAAATAAAATTAAATCTCAGTATCTTCACAGTGATGTAGACACTCTCGACAGAATAAAAACCCTGGAAAATTTGCGAAGAGGAAAGTTTGATGTGTTGGTTGGAGTAAATCTTCTCAGAGAAGGGCTCGATCTTCCAGAAGTTTCATTGGTGGCTATTTTTGATGCGGATAAAGAAGGATTTCTTAGGAGCGAGACCTCGCTTATTCAAACAATCGGTAGGGCCGCTCGTAATGTGCATGGCCGGGTTATCCTATATGCTGATAAAGTAACTGGTTCGCTCAAGAGAGCTATTGAGGAAACTGAGAGAAGAAGAAAGATTCAATTAGCTTATAATAAAAAACATCACATTACTCCAAAAACAATTGAAAAGAAAATTCAGTCAATTGTTGACCATGAAATAAAACCAGAGGTTTCTAAGGAGTTTGTAAAATTGGAGACCCTAGAAGATGTGAATGGTTACATTAAGCAAAAAGAAAAAGAAATGAAAGAAGCGGCGAAAAATCTGGAATTTGAAAAAGCAAGCATAATAAGAGATGAAATTTATGAACTCAGAAAAATTGATAAATAGTATTTAGATAATATTCTTATTTATTGACAGTAAATATTTTTTGTTATATATTAATTTGATCGTAGTACTTTAAAAGATGAGCCTTATTGAACAAAATTCCATGACAAAGGAGAGAGATGATTGTTAGAAATAGATGTTCTCAAGAAGTAGTGGCCTATATTCATCATGCTGAATATGGAGAAGGAGAGGAGCATTTCATAGCACCAAGTGAAATCTCAAGAGTACCTGGTCCTATTATGGGAGACATAGATGGTGAGGAAAATGTTCCCTATTGTCCACCAGGCATGATAATGATTCATGAAGGATTGAGTAATGAGAGTATGTGTTTGCATCATGTCTCAAGGAATAGTCCTCTTGAGCTGGAGTTAGGTCGGAGTATTTTAACTATTCATTATCTATCAGAAAAAAAATAAAAGTTTTGACCCACCACGGAGAACCTTCCGCTTTGGTGGGTTTTCTTTTTTTAGGAAAAAATTTAATATAAAAAGTAATGCGCGATACATAATACAATATACATAATACTTTTAATATGCGTGACTTTTTTCAAAAATTAGTATAATATAGGTGGACGGGTTTTTGTTATTTTTAGAAAAAATTATAATTATATCTATACCTATAAACTAAAACCTAAATATATATGCAAGACAAAATTATTATAAAAGGCGCAAAAAAGCATAACCTCAAGAATATCGATCTTGAATTGCCGCGCAATAAATTTATCGTTTTTACAGGGCTTAGCGGTAGCGGAAAAAGCACCTTGGCTTTTGATACTATTTTTGCCGAAGGTCAGAGGAGGTACTTAGAGAGTCTTTCTTCTTATGCTAGGCAATTTTTGGGACAGATGGATAAACCAGAGGTTGAATATATCGAGGGGCTTAGTCCAGCGATTTCTATCGATCAAAAATCAGTTTCCAGAAACCCTCGTTCGACCGTAGGGACGATTACTGAGATCCATGATTATTTAAGACTGCTCTATGCTAAAATAGGTGTTCCGCACTGTCCCGAATGCAATAAGGAGATAAAAAGCTTATCTATTGATGAAATAGTAGATAGAATTTTAGAAATTGGAGAGGGCAAAAAAATAGAAATTATTTCTCCAATAGTTAGAAACAGAAAAGGTGAGTATTCAACACTCTTGGAAAATATGTATAAAAGTGGATATTCACGAGCTCAGGTTAATGGTAAAGAGATAAATTTAAGTGATTGGAAGGATGTGAAACTAGAGAGGTACAAAAAGCATAAGATTGATATCTATATCGACGAAACAAAAATAGGTGATAACAATATTAGTAGGATTTTTGAAGGAGTAGAAAGAGCTATCAAGCTTTCTCAAGGATTGGTAATAATAAAAAGTGGTAAAAAAGAGTTTTCTTTCAATCAAAACCTGGCTTGCCCTGATCATGAAATAGAATTTCCAGAGCTAGAGCCGAGGCTTTTTTCTTTCAATTCTCCTTACGGTGCTTGTCCTTCTTGCGAGGGATTAGGAAGCAAGAGGGAAGTAGATTCTTCTTTAATAATTCCAGATAAAAATAAAACAATCGGTGAAGGTGGTGTTTTGCCATGGAGCTATAAGAGAAACAATTATCTAGGAACAATACTGAGAGCAGTTATGAATTATTATCATATTCCAGATAATGTGCGCATTAAAGATTTTTCAAAAAATGACTTAGAAACATTGCTTTATGGCACAGAAGGGCAGGATTTGATAGAGGTGCGATACAATTTTCGCTCAGGCGTACGGAAGTATTATATGACTTGGAGGGGTGTTGTAGGTTGGTTAGAAAGTAGGTATCAAAAAACAAGCTCTGAGGCAGTTAGGAATGATATTGAAAAATATATGAGTCAAAAGCCTTGTTCTAAATGCAAAGGCTCAAGGTATAAAAACGAAGTTCTTTTAGTTACAGTGAATAAGAAAAATATTGATGAAATATCGAATGAAAACATCCAAGAAGCTTTCAATTTTTTTGACAAATTGAAGTTGAGCAAAAATGAAAAAATGATTGCTGATAGAATAATTCAGGAAATAAAAAGTCGATTACAGTTTTTGAATGATGTTGGACTTAATTATATAACTCTTTCCAGAGGCGCACAGACTCTTTCTGGGGGAGAATCTCAAAGAATCAGGTTGGCCTCACAGATAGGTTCACAATTAGTGGGCGTACTCTATATATTGGATGAGCCTTCGATTGGACTTCATGCTAGAGACAATACTCGTCTCTTGAAAACATTGAAAAATTTGAAAAATCTTGGAAACACAGTGATTACTATTGAGCATGATGAAGAAACTATGAGAGAATCTGATTTTTTGGTAGACATTGGACCTCGAGCGGGTAAAAAGGGTGGAGAAATTGTCGCTAGTGGAAGCGTCGAAGAGGTTTTGAAAAATAAAAAATCAATAACCGCCAAATATCTTAAGGGTGAAGAAAAGATATGTGTTCCTGAAAAGAGAAGAAAATCGGGAGGTAAAAAAAGCGTTATCTTAAAAGGTGCTAGAGAGCATAATTTGAAAAATATCAATGTTGAGTTCCCACTTAATACGTTTACATGTGTAACAGGGGTTTCTGGAAGTGGAAAATCAACTTTAGTTAAGGACACTTTCTATAAATTGCTTGCCAATAAGATTCATAAATCTCTAGAAGTTCCAGGGGCTTACACAGAGATTATTGGCGATTACAATGTGGACAAAATAATAATGGTTGACCAAGCGCCAATTGGGAGAACTCCGAGATCTAATCCAGCAACTTACACTGGCTTGTTTACTCCTATTAGGGAACTTTTTGCAGCAACTACAGATTCTAAAGCTAAAGGATATTCTCCAGGAAGATTTTCTTTTAATGTTCCGGGAGGAAGATGTGATAATTGTAAGGGTGAGGGGTACTTAAAAATTGAAATGCAATTCATGCCGGACGTCTACCTCCCCTGTGATGTCTGCAAGGAAAAAAGATACAATAGAGAAACCCTAGAAGTTCAGTATAAAGGAAAAAATATATCAGAAGTTCTTAATATGACAGTAAGTGAAGCTCTTGGATTTTTTGAAAACTTTACAGCAATTCATGATAAACTTACGGTTTTGAATGAGGTAGGCTTAGGTTATATCGAGTTAGGTCAAAGTGCTACAACATTAAGTGGAGGAGAGGCACAAAGAGTGAAGCTTGCTACGGAGCTTTCTCGTAATTCTAGAGGACACAACATATATATTTTGGATGAGCCAACAACGGGTCTCCATTTTGATGACACAAAAAAACTCTTAAATATCCTCAATAGACTTGTTGACCAAGGCAACACAGTGATTGTCATTGAGCACAATATGGATATAATCAAAAGTGCTGACTGGATAATTGATCTAGGGCCGGAAGGCGGAGAAGAGGGTGGACGTATACTTGTAACAGGTGATCCGGAAGAAGTCGCCAAATGGCATAAAGAGAGTTATACAGGGCAGTACTTAAGAGAGGCACTGAAGATGAAATAGCTTAGCATAAATAGTCCCTCTCCCCTTTGAAGGTGTCGGATGAGAGTTAGTGAGCATCCAAGGGGAGGAGATAGAATGATGAATAATTAAAATTTAAAATTATTCATGGCTATAAGAATTAAGCTTTTTAATTACTTTTTGGCAGCAAAAAGTAACAAAAACTGCCACACGTACTCCCTCAGCAAATAAATATATTCCTCATTCACTAAAAATTCTCATTTCCTCGCCGCGGCGAGTGCATAACGAATTTTTTAGCGTTTCATTTCGAAATTATTTATTTTTGCTTCAGTCGTAATGTGTGGGATGTAATTGATGATTATTTTGCATAGTCTTAATTTATGAGGCATGTAAACTGTATGGAGCAAGTTTTCCCGAAAAACTCACGTCTCGGGACATAGCAAACTTGCTCCTGCAGATTCCTTATTATGGTTCGAGAATTTTAAATCATTCAAACTTTATCCTCGCAGATCAGATAATTCTTGATTTAATTGTACTTTTCGTGTTATATTTTAGTACTCTAGTTATTTAAACAAGTCAAAAGGGAAGAAGATCATATCAAGATAAGGAGGGGTTAGTATGATTAATGAAATGGTTTATCCAACTAGCTATTATGCGGGAGATTTATTCTATGTACTAGGAATTGGTCTAGCAGTATCAATGATTATTCCTGGATTAATTTATAGGGATGATAATCCTGTCGAGTTTATTGGAAACCTACCAATAGGAGTTCTTGCTCTCGCTGTGTTTGGAGCGTTGTATGCTTTTGTTGGAGAATTTATGTTGGTGGGATTGGTGATTGTTTCTCAAAAATATGGTCATCATGGGCAGTGGATTGCAATATTGGTGCTCAATATTGCTGGGTGGTTTTATTTTATGAGTTCGCTGATATCATCCCGAAAAATTTGTCGTATATAGGTAAAAATCTTGCGCGAGCTAAAGAGACTTATGTGAAATTATTCACTGAGTCTCTTTTTTGTTTGACTTGTTTTTAGTGTTAAAATAAGATTGTAAATTAACAACAATTTATGAAAAATAATATCAAGGAAAAATTGAAAAAACTTTCCAAAACTCCGGGTGTATATATTTTTAAAGATAAGTCCGAAGAGATTTTGTATATTGGTAAGGCGACCAATTTGAAAAGCAGGGTAGGATCATATTTTCCTGGACGTGGAGATAGACACAATGTAACAGCAATGATGGATAAAATTCACTATATTGAAATCAGAAAAACGGAAACTGTTTTGGAAGCGCTTATTCTCGAGGCCAATCTTATCAAAAAGCATAAGCCTAAATATAATATTGAAGGCAAGGATGATAAAAGTTTTTCTTATTTTGTAATAACTAGTGAAGAATTTCCGCGCGTACTTATATTTCGCGAGTCTGATTTTAGCAACAAAAAATATCGAGAAAAAGTTTACACCAAAGCCAAAATTTACGGGCCTTATACCTCCAAAGTGCAGATGCTGATAGCTCTCAAGATTATTCGGAAAATCTTTCCCTTTCATGCGCGTAGCGAAAAAAGTGAAAAAGGCTGCCTAGCTTCTCAAATAGGACTTTGTCCAGGTCCTTATGATGGCAATATTTCTAAAACAGATTACAAGAAAAATATCAAAGGAATTAGAATGATATTGGAAGGAAAAAAGAAAAGACTTGTAAAAACCTTGGAAAAAGAGATGAAAATTTTTGCCAAAGAAGAAAACTTTGAGAAAGCGGCTGAAGCTAGAAATAAAATATTTGCTCTCACACACATTCAGGATATTGCTCTTATTTCAGAAAACAGAGACGCGATTAATCGCGTTTCTGCAGGCGCATCAATGCGAATAGAAGCTTATGATATTTCCAATATTTCCGGAACCTTTGGTGTAGGATCAATGGTTGTTTTTCAAGGTAGAGAAGAAAATAAGAGTGAATATAGGAAGTTTAAAATCAAAACCATTGAAGGAGCTGATGACACCGGTATGATGAGAGAAATTTTAACGAGAAGATTCAGAAATAGCTGGAAGCTTCCGAATCTCATCATTCTCGACGGAGGGAGAGGTCATGTCAATATGGCGGAGAAAGTTTTGGAAGAGTTGGGTCTAAATATTCCTTTGATTGGAGTGGCTAAGGGTCCAACTAGAAAAATCGAAGATTATAAGCTGGTTTTCTCAAGAAAATTTCCAGCAACTAATTCACATTTTTCCAAAGAAATCAGAAAAATTCTGGAAGACAAAAAAATAATCGAAAGAATAACTGATGAAGCTCATCGATTTGCGATTAGTTATCATCGAAAATTGAGGGAAAAAATAGGCTAAAAACGTTGACTTTACTTTCATTTTGTGGTATAAAAGACCGAAGTACCTTTTTATAAAAAATATTTTCAAAAGATGAAAATTTAACCCATGGAGGGTGATATGAAGAGAGAGAAATTGGTTTTAGTGCTGATTTTGATGTCGATGATGTTTGTACTAACCGCATGTGGAGCGCCGAGGAGAGTTTATCCTCCGCCTACTCAGCCGACTACTGCTACAAGCTCCTTAGATGATGTTTCCAGAGAAGAGCAGCGCCGAATTAAAAACGCTGGGGAGAGAGGGGAGGCATCTGAGCGAAGACAGCTTATCCGGGAAAGGTGCTACCAAGGAGCACTTGAGGGAGCTAATTCTTACACCGAGATTTATTCGGGTAGATATTTCGCTGCTTGCGAAGATGCCTTCCAGAGAGGGAGGCTGATGCGCATGAAGAGTGCCTACGCCAATAATAAGTGGCAATGGTATGTTGAGATGCAACTAGCAGTCATGAAAGAAGCAGAAGAGGCTGCTAGGAATGGAGACCCTTTTGTTCCTCCTAATGATCATCGTTTTTACGATGTGGCATGGAATGCTTATGCCTCGACAAAGGCCGCTCTCCATTATCGAGACATGGATTGGGATAGGGTTAGAGAGGAGATCGAGTATCGCTGCAGAAGCGATGCACTAGCAGGATTTCCACTCACTTTCTATCATCCTGAATTTAAACAAGAATGCGTGGAAGCTTATGAGAGAGGGTTGCAGGAGGCACCTCGAGATTATTATAACCGCCATCAGTGGCGGATGAAAAACCATCGTCCACAACGGTGGTAGATAGTGGGTATCTTCAGCGGGTATGAATCATTTGATTCATACCCGTATTTCAATTCCCAATAAGTTTGTAATAAAAAGTGTTAAGTAACAAGTTACTTAACACTTTTTACGCATTTAATTTAAGTTTATTTATTTTAGAAGTTACACGTTTAATAATGTTTGTTATCATATTTCCTTTGAAGAGTAAGCACTAACTGATCCCTGCTAGATAGTTCTCTTTCCTTCCAACCTACCCCCTTCCAAGAGGGAGGGGCTCTGTTGGGCATGTTTCTTTTTATTATAATTTGTTGAGTAATTTTGTTACGAAAATATAATTACTGTGCTAGAATATTAATAATTAGGTCATAATAACTAGAACCTAGCTCCTAACAGCTAAGAACTAATACTTAACCACATGAAAAAATTAATTCCCCAAAAAATAAAAAATATTTATCACTTATTTCAAGCTATTGTAGCTAATGTTTATTTTGGTTTTCCGTCCAAGAAAATAAAAGTTATCGGTATAACTGGAACTAATGGTAAAACCACTACTGTACAAATGATAACTAAAATCCTAGAAGAGGCGGGTTATTGTGTGGCAATGGCTTCTACTATTAATTTTAAAATAGGAAAAGATGAAAAGGTTAATAAAACAAAGTTTACTACTCTTTCATCTTGGGAGGTGCAAAAATTTATCAAAAAAGCAGTAGCAGCTAATTGCCAATATCTGGTACTGGAAACATCTTCTCATTCTTTAGATCAACATCGAGTTTGGGGAGTAGACTATAATATTGCAGTTATAACCAATGTAACTAGAGAGCATCTGGATTATCATAAAAATATAAATTATTATAGAAAGGCGAAATTAAAACTTTTTAAAAATGTCGATGATATTATTGTAAATCTTGACATGACTAGTCCAGAGGATTTTTTAAGAGTAAAAGCTAAGCGTAAATACGGTTATTCTAGTAAGAATGAACCTATTAGACCAGAGATAGAGGTCTTGGATTCTAATATAGTAAGAAGTAAAGATCTTGCCCTTGGAGTGGTTAAATCTTCTTATAAGATAGATGAAGCTGAATTTACAATAAACCTACCAGGCCTTTTCAATATAGAGAATTCCTTGGCAGCTACCTGTGTAGGTTTAGCCGAAGATATAAATATAAATGTTATAGCGAAAGCTCTGGAAAAAGTAAAAGGTATTTCCGGCAGAATGGAATATGTCGAAAATAATAAAGGAATAAACATAATAATTGACTATGCGGTTACTCCTGATGCGCTAGAAAAACTCTATGAGTTAATTGAGGATGTTAATAAAAATAATGGAAGTGTTATTTCAGTCTTTGGTTCATGTGGGGAAAGAGATGTGGGTAAACGCCCAGCTATGGGAAAGATAGTTTCAGGATTTGCAGATTATATATTAATTACCAATGAGGATCCTTACGGAGAAGATCCGCAAAAAATAATAGAAGAAGTTGCCAGTGGAGTCATAGGGAAGGTGGAGAATGAAAACTTTTGGAAAATATTTGATAGACGAGATGCAATTAGGAAAGCTCTGCGTATTGCTAAGCCAGGAGACTTTGTGATTATAACAGGAAAAGGAGCTGAGGAGACAATGGCTATTGGCGCAGATAGGGTTTCTTGGAATGATAAAAAAGTTGTCTTAGAGGAATTAGAGAACATTTAATCTTTATTCAAAAACAAAAAAACTTCTCAATTTCATTGAGAAGTTTTTTCTGTTTCTGTTTTATCTTAAAATTAATATAAAGAAAATAGTAAAGACGAATCCAATAATAGATCCTGCTATTACTTCACTAATTCTGTGCCCCATTCTTTCTTTAAGATCTGGATATTCTTTGAGATCTAATTGAATTTTTTCTTTAAGTAAGTTTATATATTCGCTATGAAGTCCCATATAAACTCGAAGACGAGTTGCATCATCTACAACAACGATTGCTATAATAGCAGCAACAGCAAAGGCTCCAGAGTCTAGCCCAGCATAATAGCCGACAGAGGTAACCATGGAAGTCATTAAAGCAGTGTGCACACTAGGCATATGACCGTAGCTCATAGCGTGTTTTTTGGTGTATTTAAAATCTTTTCCGTGGCGAAAGTAGAAAATAGTAAATTTTATAATTCTTGTCAATAAAAGAACTAAGATTGGTATTATGAAAATATTGTAATTATGATCGTAAAACATAATTTAGAATTTATTTTTTTAAGCGACTTAATTATACTACAAAAATCAATTATTAAGAAATATTTCTTTTGCTGAATTCGAAAATAGTGTATAATAAGTTTATTAAACAAGTAATTAACTTTTTTATTTGCCTAGAGGGCGCTTAAAAAAGAATAAAAATATGTATATTGGTTTAGTCTTGCTAGCAATTTTGGCAGTAGTTATGATATGGGCAGTTGTTCTTTATAATGGGCTTATAAGGCTTAAGAATAGGGTAGAAGAAGCTTGGAGTGACATAGATGTTCAACTAAAAAGGCGTTATGACCTTATACCAAATCTCATCAATACTGTAAAAGGATACGCTACTCATGAAAGTGAGACTTTTCAAAGAGTTACTGAGGCGAGAACTGCTGCTATGCAAACTCAGGAAGTTGGAAGTGCTAAAGATCAAGCTCAGGCAGAGAATATGCTCTCGTCTGCTTTGAAGTCAATATTTGCAGTTTCGGAGAATTACCCAGATCTAAAGGCTAATGAAAACTTCTTAGAGCTTCAAAGAGAGTTATCTGATACAGAAAATAAAATTCAAGCTTCTAGAAGATTTTATAATGGGAATGTTAGGGATTTTAATACAAAGGTTGAAGTTTTTCCCAACAATATAATAGCGGGAGCCATGAAATTCACTAAGAGAGAATTTTTTGAAGTAGAGGATTCGAAGGAAAGAGAGAATATTGATGTGCAGTTTTAATTTAAAAAACAAAAATTTTTAAAAAGGCCTGTGTTAGCAGGCCTTTTTATATTTTATGGATAGATCTATCATAAATTGGTGTTGATTTAAAGATCTTATTGGGATAAAATTATATAGAAAGGAGAGATTATTTAAATACTAAATACTAGAATTAAACTAGTAAATAATAACTATGTCAACTTTATATACACAATCAGATGCAAACAAAAGATTAACCTGGGTTTACATTGTAGGATTCCTCATTTTTGTAATTGTAGTAGGATATATTTTTGCAGGAGCTATGGGTAATAGCTGGATATTGTACGGGGCAATTATATTTTCCGTAGTTATGAGTTTCTCTTCCTACTGGTGGAGTGATAAAATTGTTCTCAAAATGAATGGTGCAAAAGAGGCTACGCATGAAAACGCCAAAGAAATCTATCATATTGTCGAAAACCTTTGTATCACAGCTGGGCTGCCAATTCCTAAGATATATATTATAGAAGACGAGGCATTAAATGCATTTGCTACTGGTCGTAACCCAGAGCATGGAGTTATTTGCCTAACAACCGGATTAATAGATAGACTGGAAAAGCCAGAATTAGAGGGAGTAATTGCACATGAACTTTCACATATTGGAAATAGAGATGTTTTACTCTCAACAGTTGTTGTTGTGCTTGTGGGTTTTGTGGCAATACTAGCAGACTTGTTTCGATATTGGGCTTTTTTTGGAGGGAGTGGGGGTGATAATAAGGATGGTAGGTTAAAAATTATCCTTATTATTGCAGCAGTGATTTTGTCAATTTTAGCTCCTATTGCGGCATTGCTTATACAATTAGCTATTTCTCGAAAGAGAGAGTATTTGGCCGATGCATCAGGAGGGCTGCTTACTCGTTATCCAGAAGGCTTAGCTAGTGCGTTGGAGAAAATATCAGCCGATACTAAGCCACTAGAAAAGGCGAATCGTGCCACTGCTCATCTTTTTATTTCTAACCCATTTAAGGGCAAGAAAGCCAAAAGTCTCTTTATGACTCATCCACCGATTAAAGAAAGAATTGCTAAACTTCGAAATATAAATAAAAAATAATATATTATTTATAGTTTACAAATTATATGGAAAAATTTGTTGAAAAAAATGAAAAAGGAAAAGGGTTGCCGTATTTTCTTGAGTATCACTTTAGAGATAAAGATCATTTTTTAAGAAAAATAAAAAGTGTTCAGAAGCTTACCAAAAATACAGATTCAGAAACTAAACCTGAAGATTTAATTGGCAGGAAGGCTGAGAATTTATCCTTAGAAGAAAGAAGAATGTTTGTTCAAGAGATTGAAAAAGCTACCTCTGAGATAGAGAAAAAGAGAAGAGAAGTTTATGATCATTGGAATAGTGAAGCAGAAAGATCCGGATTTGATGGAGGCAGTGAGTATTCAGATAAGGGCTTTAAGTCAACAGGGAGCGGCGAGGAACTAAGGAAATCCTTAAAAGAAAATTAAATGCAATTCAAAAGACCAGAAAATTCAGATAAATATTATTGGACAAGGCATAGTATTGGAAAAATGATGCAATATGGACTAAGTGCTCAGAGAATTACCAGGGTTATTAAGGGGTATAAAAGAATAGAAAGAGGCTTGGCTGATAATACTGTTGCTGTCATGCAGCCCGTTTCCTCTCGTCGAAATGAGAGAGGGGAAGTTTCTTGGAAGCAGGAGATATGGGTGATGTATCAAACAAAAAATCAAAGCTCAAAATGTGAAAACAAAAACCCAAAAAGTTATGAGTTAAAACCTAGTAAGTTGAAAATTATCAGCGCCTGGAAATATCCAGGAGTAAGTCCGAAGAAAAACCCGATACCTCAAGAGATAATGGAAGAATTAAGAAGCATTATTTAACAAAACACCTTATAAGAAGGTGTTTTGTTTTTTTGAAAGTTATTTCATAACCTTTGTTTTGTGGATATTTTGTTGTTACTTCGCATCTTTTCCCGGGCATTCTGCAAATTCACAATTGGGACCGATTCTTCCTACGCTTGATCCGTTCGGACATAGTTTGACATCCATGGCGCAAAATACTTCTTCATTTTCGCTAGGAGGTTGTGACAAACCTGGGTTTTTTGGTGGGATATTTTGCGGTTCTTTGTCATTGAATAAAAAAGCAAAACCAATCACGATTGCAACTATAAATAAGACCAATATCACCAATATGTTTAGTGTTTTTTTATTAATCACCATTTTTATTTTTAATAACTTTTTAAACTATTTGTATTATATCACAAAGCAAAAAAGCACCTAAACAATCAGCGCTTCTTTATTTTTTATTGTAACCAGCAGGGGAATTTTGCGTCGCTTCACTCCTTGTTTTGAAAAGCGCTAAATGGTCTTTTTTCTCTGCATCTTATCGGATCTCATTGTTTCTATTTACTCAATACTCTTTTTGCCTGTTCGATGTCTCTGTGAAATTATTTATATAAAATAAAAAACTATTCATTAAAAGAGTAGTTTTTTATACAGGTAGTCCGACGGGGAATCGAACCCCGGTTACCAGGATGAAAACCTGGCGTCCTAACCACTAGACGACCGGACCTTTTATTAGCTTCACTAGCTTTTAGTCCCAAAGTATTCACTGCGTGTTAAATCTCATTAGCTCGGAAGTATTTCGCTATGGGATAAACTTTCTTAGTTTGCTAATTTGCTAATTAAAATTGAGAATTTGGATGCTGTACTTAACGAAATTTATATTATCATTAAAATAAAAATTAATCAAGAGGCGTGATCTCTACGAAGTATGAAATTACGAATTAATGTATCTGTAAATAAAAAATAAAAGATACCCATATTCGTAGATTCGTATAAATTCGCCTGCCTGTCCGGTAGGCAGGTACTTCGTAGAGATTACCTTGCTTTTTATCTCAAAGTAGTGTATAATAAGGATATAGTAAGAAAACGGGTGGATAATACCCGTTTTTATATTTATATGAGTAAAATAAAAATAAAATACAATCAAATAACCTATAATATAAGTGTAAGAACTGATAATGCACTGTCTTTAGGCAAGGAAAAAATAAAAAACCTGTCAGATATAGAAAAAGATACGCTAAAAAACACACTTTTTGTTTTGTGTTTAATGTTTGTAGCAGGATTCATGTTAGTAGCACTAGGAACTTTTAGAAATATAGATAAGAAAGTTTCAGGTATAATTATTCCAAAATATAGTAACGTTGATGAGGAGCTGGTAAAAAGGGTTAAAAATCTGACAGGTGGTTATCCTATAGAGAATATGGCTGATTATATAGCTGTAGAAGATGATAAGGTGGCAGCTTTTCTTATCGCAATTGCTAAAAAAGAGAGTAACTGGGGAGAAAGAACACCTAAATTAAATGGAGAAGAGTGCTATAATTATTGGGGATTTAGAGAAAAAAGAGATCGAATGGGCAGTGGAGGGCATACTTGTTTTGACAGCCCTAAGGATGCTGTGTATTCTGTAGCTAATAGAATAGATAGGTTAGTAGAGAAAGATTTTGATACTCCAGAAGAAATGATACTTTGGAAGTGTGGGTATAGTTGTGAAGGACACAATGAAGAAAGTGTTCAAAAGTGGATTGATGACGTAGACTTTTATTACAATAAATTTTAATTATAAACAATGAATATGAATATAAATAAAAAGAAAATTGATTATATAGAAATATTTAAAAAATCTTTTTCTATAACACTAAAAAACAAATTTCTCTGGTGGTTTGGTCTTTTTGTAGCAATTGCTGGAGGAGGTAATAGCTTTAATTATTCTGCTAACAATGATTTTGGAAATGAAAATTCAGAAGCTTTGGCGGAGAATATCAGTTACTACTGGAGTCTTTATAGTGAATGGATAATTTTGGGTATAGTGATAATTCTTATCTTATTTCTATCCTTTGTTTTGTTGGGATTCCTGGGCCGAGGAGCTCTTATAGGATCTTTGGTAAAAATTGAAAAAGGTGAAGAAATGAATTTTACAAAAGGGCTCAGGCAGGGAAGAAAATTCTTTTGGAGAGTATTGTTACTAGAGGTTTTCGCTAGTCTTGTTATGCTTTTTTTAGGATTAATTCTTTTTATCCCAGTTATTAGATTGGTTGTTTTAGAAGCATATGTTCCAGCTTTCATACTAGGAGCGATAGCTGTTATCATTTTTTTATCGGTTATTTTGTTGGTTTCTTTTATGAGAGTTTATTCAAGAATATATATGATCGAAGGCAACTTAAAAGTAATGGAGTCGATAAAATTAGCCTATAATTTATTTAAAATAAACGTAAAAGAAAGTATACTTATGGCAATATTTTTAATAGCCATATGGATAATTGCTTCTATATCGCTGCTTTTCTTTATTGCGCTTGCTTCAATACCTTTTGTTATAGGAGGTCTGATACTTTCTGCAGCAATGGGACCACTTTTTGTTATTACATTGGGATTCTTGGCTACAGCTACGGTTGTAGCTGCGGGTATTTTCTGGGGAGCTATATACGCTGTTTTTTCTCAAGGTAGTTGGGTACTATTTTTCAATAAAATTGCGAAAAATAAATTCAGAAACAATGAGAGCGAAGTAAAAGAAGAACTTTATTATAAAAAAGTTGCTGAACAAAAAAGTTTATCCAAGCGTAAAGCAGGTTAATTTTACAAAGAAATAAATATTGAGATAAAAAACCGCCCATTGGTTAATGAGCGGTTTTTCTGTTTATGATTTTTATTTATCGTACAACACATCTTTCGCTACTAGCAGTTTCTCCTAGGGATCCTATTCCTAGTCCTTGAAAATTTCCATCAGGTGTTAATCCTTTGAGTTCGTCTCGGAGACCTTGAGATGCATCACAGATGCCATTGTTAATTTCATTTTGCAGGTTTTGTCTAGCATTTCCAATTCCTTGCTTGATAACTTTACTTGCAATTTGTCCAACTACTATTCCGGCCATTTCACCGACATCACTAGCATTGGCTAAAACTTGATCACTAATCGTATTAGCAGAAGCAGTTATTTCTTCTATTATAGACCCAGGAGTAATAACTATTCCATTTTCAGACTCTTGGGCTTTAAACCCTTGATAAGCGAGTGCTTTAGCCTCAGCCTCTTTGGTTTTTTCTTCTAATTTTTTTTCATATACTGATTGAGTGAAAAGCGTGTAAGCAATAGGGTTATTTTTAGGGGACATAAATGCATCATAAGCATCCCAGGTCCCTTCTTTAAACATTTCTTGTGCGCCACAAGCAAACTCTTCATAGTCGGACTGCCAAGCTGTTAAATCAATTTCTACATTTACTGCCTCTTTTGCTCCAGCAGATCGCCAGTCATCATAGCCGACATCCCCGCAACTAGAAATAAAGTTTCCCGAAGATTTGCCTCTGGCTGTTATCGTAAAGAAGTCATTCATATAGGCTACACTTTGTGATCGGGGTCCTTGAAATAAGTAATCTTCCCAGTCATTTATAAACAAAGACGTAGCTTGGCTGGTTCCAGAAATCATATTATTAACTGTTTCATTTATGGTTTCAATAGCAGCCTGTTTAAGTGCACTCAGAAGTGCTGCCATAACCTGATCATATACAACTTCTAGCGCTTGTTTATATGAAAGACCAATTATATCAGGCCAAGTAGCTTTTGCCGAAGGAACCATAGTAAAAGAACTGAACATTATAATTATAGCCAATAAAAATACTTTTATTTTTTTCTTCATAAGTAAAACTTATACCTTTTAATTTTTTTTATCTGTGTCATTTTCAGTCTCCTCATCTTCTTCGTTTTTATCATCATTATCTCCATCTTCTGTGTCTTTTGAGGATTTATCTGAAATATTTACTCCCTCCAAAGAGGTATTCCCGTCTTCAGTCATCTTTTCTACCTTAGTTATAAAATCAGATCCCATAATCAAAAGACTTTCGACACTAGAGAGGCTTACTATTGAAGAGATAGGATCATTTCTGTTTATGGAAACCTTATCTTTTAGTGATATGGCGTAATTAGCTATTTGGAGTCCTTCTATGTGTAAATCAATTATACTCTCTGGAACCTCTATTTCTTGCATTTGCTCTAAGATAACCTCTCCTTTTTCAGCCAACTCATTGAAGTATGTCATTTCTTCTGGATTAGAGTAGAGGGTACCTATCTTGGAAGTAATTTCTTTGAAAAAAGAGGTGGCCTCATTGTCCATGGAAAGATTGTGAGGTAAGTTATTGGATGAAATATATAGCATTAAAGAAAGATATTCATCCTCATCCTCTTTTATTTTTTTAGCTCTTTCTTCTTCGCTTAAATCTGAATAATCCTGTTCTTTTATTTTTATTTCAGATTTGTCTATTTCTGGCAATTCTTCAGCCTGCATGTTTTTTGGTAAATTTTCTTCTATTAAAGAATTTATATCAGATACTGTAATTCCCTGAGCATCAGCTTCTTCATTGGCGATAATAGTGGCTATTTTACTAGAAAACTCCTCAGTAAGGTTTTCTCCAGAGGAAGTTTTGGTATTAATATCTAAATCTTTGGATACATTTGCCGTAGAGTCATCATTAATCTTGTCACCAGGGGCTGGCTTGAGTGGATCATATCCGCTTTTAACCTCAGTTCCATCAGAATACCCATCTCCATCGGTATCTTTATTTTCTGGATCTGTTTTGTAAACCAATTCTTCCGTATCACTCAATCCATCTTGATCGGAATCTAGAAATACATTCTCATCGCTCATTGAGTTTTTTTGAGCCATGATAGACACGGATAAACCAAAGGTGATCAAAAGAAAAAATATTAAAAATACTGTCTTTATTTTTTTTGTTTCTATTTGCATATTTTTTTGTAAGTCTCTATAATTCTCTCTGATTATAACATATAAATTCTTGATTTGCCAAGAACTTTGATGCTATTCTGATTCTATCTATATTGCTAATGAAATAATCTAAAAAAGATGAAAAAAATATTTGATCAAATAGTGAAACTAATCGAATTAGCAGAAAACAGCTCAATAAGTTTTTTGTCCTGGATAACTTCTTTTTTTAGTCTTGTTTTAATAAGGATCTTAATTGAAAGTTGGATTGATGGCTTTGCTAATAAATCAGCTAGCTATGTTTTTTATAATATAACCAATACATTTGTTTTCTTCCTTCTTTCTTATTTTATATTTTTAGCATTTTTGAACAAATTTTTAAAAGTCAGTATTAAAAAATTATCTAGCTTAATGCTTTGGGGATATGTGATAATTATATTTCCGCCAATCATTGATCACATTATCTTTGGTGACAGTCGATATCTGAATTTTTATGGTATTTATGGATTGAGGGAGATGCTTGATAGATTTATTACATTCTTTGGTGACAGTCCTGATTTCGGGGTAACCTATGGAACCAGGATAGAGATCGCATTGGTAATATTAGCCATTTCTATTTATTCTTATATAAAAACAAGAGAAATTACAAAAACACTTTTGGCATCTTTGTTTAGCTACATAATTCTTTTTGTTTTAGCTACTTTTCCTTCGTGGCTGACTATAATAGGAAGGGGTTTGGGCAAGGGATTTTTGAATGTAACAGATCTGGATATAGTTAGGGTTTTCATTACTCCAACTAGGATTTTTTCTAAAGAGATAGGGGATATAGCAAACACCCTTAGTATAAAATTAAGCCTCATTTATTCACTATTAATATTGATTTTTTTGATTTTTGGTTTTTGGAAAAAATATAAAAATAAATTTTTGGTTTTTGGAAAAAACATTAGGCCAGTTCAAATAGTTTACCATCTAGGATTATTTTTTATAGGTATCGGTTTGGGGTATAAGTTTACCGGAACTAGTTTGGATATAACAATCTTTAACTTACTGAGCTTGGTAAACTTGTCTGTAGCAGTGATATTTTCTTGGATAACTTCAGTGATAATTAATGATATTGCTGACAAAAAAATCGACTTGATTAGCAATAAAGATAGGCCACTTGTTTCAGGTGAGTTTTCAAAAGGAGAGTATTTTAAGATTGGAGTGACACTTTTTGTTTCAGCTATAGTCTTTGCCGCTTTAGTAAGTGCTAAAATAGCAATGTTTTTGATTGTGTATCAAGCCCTGGCGTGGGTCTACTCTCATAAACCCTTTAGGCTCAAAAGAATTCCCTTAGTAGCTACTTTTATCAGTGCATTAGCTTCACTGCTTGTTCTTTTTTCAGGATTTATGCTAATTGATCCCAATAGCTCTATTGTAGATTTTCCGGTATCAATAATTTGGCTCCTGCTTATTTCTTTTACTCTTTCTTTGACAGTTAAGGATTTAAAAGATATTGAAGGCGACAAAAGAGATAGTGTCTGGACTATTCCAGTTTTATTTGGAGAATATTGGGGGAAAATTATTATTGGAACCGGGATTTTTGTATCATATATACTGAGTGTTTTAATTTTAAGAGAGTTTGCTCTCACTTTTTGGGCTTGTCTTTTGGGGAGCTTATCTTTTTGGGTAGTAAATATTTCAGGTAGAAGTAGTAAGATAAGCCACCGCAACGTACTTTGGTGGATTATGGGAATAGTTTTTGTTTATATAGTAATTCTTATTAAGTTTATTTTTATTTAGATTGAAGTTGGTTGCAGGAGAATAGTCTTTTTGGGTTATTAAAAAAAATTGCTCTTATTTAAAGAAATGCAGGTTTTTAGATATTTATTTTAAAAAATAATTTTTAAGATAAGAAAGTCAAATTAATTCGGAAAGTTTCTGCCAATCATCGATAGATAGTTCTTGAGCCCGAGTAGTTGGTCTTATATTTAATTTTTCAAGTGTTTTTTTTACAGTCTTTTTATCTTTATGTAAGCTGTTGGATAAATTATTGGTAAGAGTTTTTCTACGAGCGCAAAATCCAGCCCTTACAGTTTTAAAAAACTGTTTGCTTTCTTGTTTGGTTTTTTCTTTAATATTGAATATACGAATAAAAGCACTATCTACTTCTGGCTCCGGAGTGAAATTTTCCTTCCCAACTGTAAACAGGTATTCGACTTCGGCAAAGTATTGCACTGAGACTGAGAGTTTGCTCATTTTTCCGGGCGAGGCGACTATTCTTTCGGCAACTTCTTTTTGAACCATAAGCATTATTTCTTGAGGAGGATGTGGTGTTTCCAGGAAAAGGCGAATTATCTTGGAAGTGATGTAGTAAGGGATGTTAGCTATTAGTTTATAGGTTATAGGTTCAAGGTTATAGTTTTTGCAAAGCTCAGGGAGATTAATTTTCAAGATATCGTTGTGAACTATGTGCACATTTTCTTGGTTTTGGAATTTTTCTTTTAGGCTTGGAATTAATTTGTCATCAATTTCAATAGCAATAACTTTTCCAGTTTTCTCTGCTAGCGCCTTTGTAAGCACTCCTTCTCCAGGACCAATTTCCAAAACAGCATCATCTTTATCTAAGTTGGATGTGGTTATTATCTTTTCAGTGATCTCTGGATTGTTTAGAAAATTTTGACCTAGTTTGGTAGGCATGATTAGTGAGAGCAACTCGAACTGCTCAGTAACACATTCGAATAACTCAAATTAGTATTGGTATAAAAATTAATTCTATACTTTGAGTCTAGCGTAGCCGATGACTGAAATCAAGAGAAGAAGTTGTAAGAATCTTTGATTGTTTTGATCACCTAAGTCTTTAAGTATTTCAGTGTTTTGAAAATTATACACTATACCGCGATCGCGGTATAGTGTATAAAATTATTTTTGTATTTCTTGGAACGATTCCAGGAATCTTGTGACGCATTCATTTGAGAATTTTTAAATTTCATAAAAAACCAACTGTTGCCATATATTAATATATGGCAACACTGTAGATATTTTTACACATAATACTTTATACATATTACATGCTATGTACTAGATTACGCGCTAAATTGATTGACAACAGGTCCTTAACCTTGTATCTTGGCTTCAAGGCTGAATTTGTTAGGTGGATTTGTTGATAAGAATCAAATCTGCTTAACCGGTTGTCTGTGATCGGACAGCTGATATTATATAGAGAAGTTAACTACGGGTGAGTATTAAACTCACAAACCGTTCCAATTAATCTCTCTGTAGTTTTTGACAGCTTTGCTTCCGGGCGAATTTGTTGAAATTTTCTTCCAAAAAGTTGAAGCAAAGCTTTTGGTTCTTTCTTTTCTGGTATTTATTGAATCCAGAGAAACACTGAATGAATAAAAACCATCCATACAGCCTTGCAGGTGGGGAGGAAAATAGATTCTTTATTTTCCTCCTCCAGTTTTTTTAAAATTTATATTAAAGAATGAGGTGATATTTTGAAAAACAGGCTAGAACTTACAATAAGGGAAGAGGCTGTAGACTGGTTAGGATGGCTTATCGGATTTGAAGTCCTTACTAGAGATATAGATTCTATTTTAAAAGGAGGAATAAACTACAGCGAAGTCAAAATCAAGAAGAAAAACGGCAAGATAAGAAAATGCTTTTCTCCTGATGATGATCTCAAGAATTTGCAGCGCGTTATTTTGAAAAAGATTTTATATAAAATTCCGATTAGCAGAAGCCTCTATGGGTTTGTTCCTGAAGTTCAGATGAAGGAGGGGTGTGTTGGGCACATAAAAAAAGAAAGAAGTTGGAATTCCAGAGAAGGGTGCGCTACAGCTCGTGATTCAATTTCTCTTTGGATTCTACAGCTTGATTTCAGGAACTTTTTTCCATCAATCAAGAAGGATGTAGTCCAAAGAATGCTTGAAGATATCCTTACTGGGATAGTGCATGAGCGTGGGTTTACTAAGGCAGAAGTTTTTCTGGAGTTTTGTAGAATCGTAACTGAGATAACAACCTTCCAGGGAAAGCTAGTGCAAGGCGCGCCAACTTCACCTTATTTGGCTAATTTGGCTCTTTGCTGGATCGGAGTTGTCGATGAATTAGCAGAAACTTGCTATAATAATATTCACCCGAGACAATCCTTTATTTTTTCCGTGTATGCTGATGACATTACGGTTTCTTCTTTAGCAGGAAATCGTCCTTCTAAGAAAAGATTTGTCGAAGCATTGCAAAGAAGAGGTGTAGTTTCTATAAATCCAGAAAAAACCCGCCTCAATAATCTCAAACATCGGGCGCACAAAATTACCGGAATCTCATTGCATCATGAGATTGGTGAATACAAAGAGATAAAAAATGTTCGTCCAACTCTTTCCACGAAGAAGCAGAAGTTTTATCGAGGGAGGATAAATAAAGCGATTGAGTTTTTGAGAGAAGGTCGCATCCCTGTGAAAAATGAGGACGGATTTTCACTGGAGCAAGTTCGCGGATACATTGGCTGGATAAAGCATGTTTGCGGAGAGCACATCCCTTCCAGTCTCAGAAAAATAATTCCTCTTTTTGAGGAGTTGGCAAAAGAAGTAGGGGTTTAACAGGATTGAAGATAAATTTATCAAAATTGATAAAATCTTCAATCCTGTTTTTATTTACATACAAATTTACTTACTTACATATTACTTAAATTAAGATTTTTTTATACACTATACCGCGATCGCGGTATAGTGTATAAAATTATTTTTGTATTTTTTTTGGCACGATTCCAGGAATTTCGTGACGCATTAATTTAAAATTTTTTTAAATTTCATACTAAAAACCAACTGTTGTCATGTATTAATATATGGCAACACTATAGATATTTTATGTCTTATTGCATGATACTTGCTACTTATTTAAAGACAATCTTGACGATAAGGGATTTTTTTTATTAGTATTATGAATCACTGATAACAGTGATTAAAAAAAGAAACAAAGGAGGCCATCATGACAGAGAGAGGATTAATCATTATTGTGGAAGAGAATGAATACGATCAGCGGAGAGCTATGCTCTCAGTCGAGTCTCGAACCATGGGATCCGCAAGTCATCTGATCAAAGAAAATCCTCGGGAAGCCAAGATAGAAATTGAAGGCTTTTCTACGCCAAAGAAAACACTCGGCGTAATTTGTTCCCTTAATTTTTCAAATGCCGGAACCGAGGAAATCATCGATTTGGCTAATGCCTGCGCTGTACGCAAAATACCCTTAATTGTCTGCGTTTCAACAGAACGTGATGAAGGTGTCGATTTGCAGGTCAGCGCTCTTAAGAGAAATGGAGTGGCGTGTCGAGTCACTCGAACAGGCGCCAAAGACTGGGAAGGGGCGATCGGCGATATCTTGAATAATAGGCCGTAGGCTTTTCCAGCTTCATCTAATTATGGTAGCGGTCCAAAGGACTATCTGTGATCTCATAGATAGTCCTAGTTTTTTAGAGATCCTCACTTAAAAAAACTGTTGTCATATATTAATATATGACAACACTATAGATTTTTTATGTCTTATACATAAATGCATAATACTTAATGCATAATACTTAATACATAATTCATAATACGTACTAGTGCCATTGACTTATTTAAAAATCGTCACTATAATAATATAACTGTTGCGAATTGGCGCAGTTTTTTAATTTCAATAAAATAAGTAAGTATTTTGCATTTCCTGCCGCTGGCAGATATGTGCATTTTGCACTTTAAACTTTTAACGTGGATATCAGAAATATTGCTATTATTGCTCATGTTGATCATGGAAAAACTACCATCACAGATGCAATTATGAAACAAACCGGAACTGGAGAAGAAGATTCTAGTATGGATAGTAATGACTTAGAAAAAGAGAGAGGAATTACGATTTATGCCAAGAATACTGCTGTGATTTACAAAGATCATAAGATTAATATAGTTGACACTCCGGGTCATGCTGATTTTGGAAGTGAGGTGGAGCGTGTTCTTCGAGCAATTGATAGTGTGATTTTGGTAGTGGACGCCCAAGAGGGTCCGATGCCACAGACAAGATTTGTGCTCAAAAAGTCCTTGGAATTGGGGCACAAGCCGATGGTGGTTATTAATAAAATTGACAAACCAGCTGCTAGACTTGGAGAAGTAGAAGATGAGATTTTTGAACTTTTTATGGAACTTGGAGCAACTGATGATCAATTGGATTTTCCAATAGTTTACAGTATTGGTAAAGAAGGGATTGCAAAAAATAAACTAGAAGACGAATCATCTGACATGTTTCCACTTCTTGATAAAATAATCGAGCATGTTTCAGCAGCTGAAAGTGATACATCCTTATCTTTGAGAGCACAGCCTTTTTCTCTGGCTTATGATGATTATTTGGGTAGACTAGCTGTGGCTAGGGTTTATGAAGGTCTTTTAACCCCAGGACCTGTCGTAGTAAAGTCAAAAGAAGGTGACTCTAGGAAATCAAAAATTATCAAAATATTTGCTTTTGATGGAATTCAGAGGAAAGAAGTGGATGAAGCTAAAGCTGGGGATATTGTGATGATTGCTGGAATTGAAGATATTGATATTGGTGAAACAATTTGTGTAAGTGAGGATACCGAAGCACTCCCTGCGATAACTGTTGATGAACCAACTATCGCCTTGGAGTTTTTGGTAAACAATTCTCCTTTTGCCGGAAAAGAAGGAACTTTTGTTACCAGAGAACAGATAAGGGAACGACTTAAGAAGGAATTGGAGATTAATGTTGGCTTGAGAGTGGATTTTTCAGGAGAAAACTTTACTGTTTTAGGCAGAGGAGAGTTGCACGTAGCCGTTCTTATTGAAAACATGAGAAGAGAGGGCTTTGAGCTTCAAATTTCTCAGCCAAAAGTTATTATCAAAGAAATAGATGGAGTAAAGCAAGAACCTTTTGAAGAGTTGACAGTTACTGTCCCAGAGCAGTTTTCAGGAGCTATTATTGAAAAGCTTGGAAAGAGAAAGGGTACAATGACAGATATGAAGCATGAAACAGACGGTGTAAGAATGCTTTTTGAAATACCAACTCGTGGTGCACTCGGTTATAGAAGTGAGTTTATAGTGGACACCAAAGGAGAAGGAATTTTGGCAAGTAGATTTTTGGAATTTCGTCCGCATGTTGGAGAAATTAAAAAAAGAGCAGTTGGCTCTATGATTTCGGGAGAAAACGGAAAAGCTCTTGGTTTTTCTCTTTTCAACCTTCAACAGCGTGGTTCACTTTATATCGAAGTCAATCAAGAGGTTTATGTGGGGCAAGTTATTGGAAACACTGCCAAAGGAGATGAGATGACAGTAAATCCAATTAAGGGAAAGCATCTTACTAATATGCGAGCTAGCGGAAGTGACGATGCTATGATACTTGTTCCTCCTGTAAAAATAAATATTGAAAAAGGAATGGAGACAATGAGTGAGGATGAGTATCTCGAAGTTACACCCAAAAGTATCCGCCTTAGAAAAAAATATCTTACGGAAAATGAGAGAGTGAGAATGGGAAGGAAGAAATAGTTCATGGAGCATGGAACATGGAACATGAAACATGGAGCATGAAACATAAAACATAAAATAAAAAAGTAACGTACCGTGGTACGTTACTTTTTTTGTCATGTAATTTTGCAAGAGTAAGTTTGCATGCCCCGAGACGTGAGTTTTTCTGGGTAACTTGCTCTAAATGTTTTACATGTAAAATATAAAGTTCAGCTTACCCCGAAAAACATTCGCTTCGGGACACGGCACCCGAAAAGTATTCACTTAGGAAGTGCAACAAACCTGAATCTGTATAGGTTTAGGAAAAAAAGAACGTAACTAAATTACGTTCTTTTTTGTTTTAGGTAAATATTTAAATGTGTATTTAAATACACATTTAAATTGCAATTTTTACACAGCTAATTCAAGTAGTTCATCTCTTTTTTCTTCCATAAGTTCTTTGGACGTAGCTTCGACATTGAGGCGGATAAGTGGTTCAGTGTTTGATCCTCGGAAATTGAATCTCCAATTTTCAAAGTCTATTGAAATACCATCAGTTTCGTCTATTTTTACTGCTCCTTCTGAATATTTTTCTTTAGCGCTATCGATTACATTTTGAACATTCGTTACTTCTGTATTTATTTCTCCGCTCACATAGTATTGGTCCCAAAACATTTCATGCATAATTTCAGATAAGGTTTTATCCTGGTTTGAAAGGAATTCCATAAGCATTACCAGAGGAATCATGCCATTGTCACAGAAAAAATAATCCCGGAAATAGTAATGAGCACTCATCTCGCCTCCAAAAACAGTATTCTCCTTGCGCATTCTTTCTTTGATAAAAGAATGCCCAGCTTTAGTGGCAATATCTTTACCACCCATTTTTTTAACGATATCTTCAATCGCCCAAGTGAGACGAGTATCGTGAATAATGCTTTCATCATTATTTCTTTCTAGAAATATTTTAGCTAGCAGTGCAGTAATAAAATAACCTTCTATAAATTCTCCCTTTTCAGTAAAGAAGAAGCATCTATCAGCATCGGCGTCCCAGGCTACGCCGAAATCAGCCTCTTTTTCAACGACTAAGTGGGAAAGTTCTTCGCGATTTTCTGGAATAAGCGGATCTGGTCGTCCTTTGGGAAAGTTTCCATCAGGCTCATAATTTAGTTTTTCAATGGAAATCGCAGTGCCGGACAAAAGCTTGTCCAAAGCTTTCCCGGCTACTCCAAAATTTGGATTAGCAACAATCGAAAAGTTTTTAAACTTAGAGAAATCAGCAAAAGTTTTAATTTTTGCGACATAATCATCAAAGATATTTTTTTTCTCTAGTAGTTCTTTATTTATTTCTCCTTCAAGCACATTTTCATCTACTTTCATCTCAAGGGCGATATCTTTGATATCAAAAAGTCCACTATCAGAAGAAATTGGTCTTGATTCTTCGCGGACAAGCTTCATGCCATTGTATTCTTTGGGATTGTGTGAGGCTGTAATCGAAAAACCACTAGCATATTCATAATGAGCTACAGAGAAGTAGAGCATGTCAGTGGAGATAGTTCCCACATCGATTACTTTTATTCCTTGATCAGTTATGGCCTTTATAGCTGCTTCTTTGAGAGTAGGGGAAGAAAGCCTTACATCAGCACCGATAACTACTTCACTAGGTTGGACAAAATCACAAAAAGCTTTGGCGATCTTGTATATATCTAATTCATTTATCTCTTCAGGATAAACTCCTCGGATGTCGTAGGCTTTGAATATTTCCTTTTTCATGTTTGTTTTACCCTGTTAAACAAAATTCTTAGATTTTAATTTTTTCTTGAAAAAATTATTTATACAGAGTGAGTTTAATAATTATTTACTTTTATTTTACTTTGAATTCTGATTATTTCCAAATTTAATTATTCAATAAAAAAACTCCAATGATTTTTTGTCAAAAGAGACTTGAGTAAAAAAGTTTTCATTAGAAAATAATTTGAGGCCTGAGTTTCGATGAAACCCAGGCCTCTGGAGAGAGGAGGATGAAAATAAACACAATTATTGGGAGTGCCCCTACAGGTGGGCAATTCCCAAAACTCCCAATGACTGTGTTTTGTTTATAATAATATTATTCCAGGAAACCTTCCATTTTTCAAATCCAACAGCTGATCTCCTCGATAAAATCCACCGGACGCTCCATTTTTAATATTAACGAGCTCAATGGATTGTCCGTTGTCAGCTTCCTGTAATTCAAAAAAACAGAATCCTCTTTTTACCTTTCTTCCAGTTAAGCTTTGCACGTCTTTTCGTGTCAATGTTTTCATGAATAATCCCTCTCTTGTTTTTTATAAAGTACGTCCGCCTCTCATAAATATATTATCAGCACTCAAGGGGATATTGTCAATAGTTTTGCGGAAAAAGGAGGGATGAGATATAATTGGGTTAGGTTTTAACTTGTAGCTTCACTAGCTTCACTAGCTTCATTAGCTTTCTAGTTTTTAACTTTTAACTTTAATTACAATTATTTACTAGTTCGTAATTTCGTAAAATTCGCTTGTCACGTGATAAAAAAAATAATTTTTTTATTTTACGTGGTAACTCGTAAGGACAACAAAAATGAAAAATAGAAATAATCTAAAAAAATTATTCAAGCCTTCTTCAATTGCGATAGTGGGAGCTAGTGAAACTAAAGGGAAAATAGGCAATATAATAGTTAAAAATATTTTAGAGCTTGGTTATCAAGGGGAAGTTTTTTTTGTGAATCCGAAATACAAAAGCTTGTTTGGTGAAAAATGTTACGCATCTTTGAATGAGATAGAAAATGATGTTGATTTGGCGATAATAAGCATCCCAGCTAAATTTGTTAATGAGACTGTAAAAAATTCTGCAAAAAAAATAAAAAATTTTGTAGTTATCTCAGCTGGATTTTCAGAAACCGGTAAAGAAGGTGCTAAAGAGGAAAATGAACTTCTTAAGATTGCTGAAAAAAATAATTTAAATGTTTTAGGACCAAATTGTTTGGGATTCATATCCCCCTCTATAAAACTTAACGCTTCTTTTGCTGGAGGTATGCCGGAAGAAGGTGGTGTTTCTTTTGTTTCTCAGTCAGGTGCTTTGGCAGTAGCTATTGCTGATATTGCCAAGAAAGAAAATATAAAATTTTCTCAGTTGGTCTCTGTAGGAAACAAGATGCAGCTCAACGAAAGCAATTTTATTGAGTATGCAGGACAAGATGAGAACACAAAAATGATCGCCATGTATTTGGAAGGAGTTGAGAATGGTAGGGAATTTGTGAGGATAGCAAAAAAGGTTTCAAAGAAAAAGCCGATAGTTATACTTAAAGCTGGAAAAAGTGAAAAAGCACAAAAAGCCATCCAGTCTCACACTGGTTCGCTCGCTGGAAGTGACAAAATAATGAACGCGGCTTTTGAAAAAGCAGGTGTTATCCGAGCTGAAAGTCTGGATGAATTTTTTGCTCTTATAAAAATAATTTCCAATTTTGACGTATCTACAAATAATCAGTCTGCCATAATAACAAATGCTGGTGGCCCAGGGGTTTTGGCTACTGACAACTTTCAAGATAAGTTTATATCCTTGGCAAACCTTTCTAATGAAACTAGGGAGAAATTAGAAGATTTCTTGCCAGCAGAAGCATCTACAGGAAATCCCATAGACTTACTGGGAGACGCTGATGAGCTCCGGTACAAGAAGGCTTTGGAAGCTCTGGAAAATGAAAAAATAGGGAATATAATTTGCATAATAACAGCTCAGGATCAAACTCCGACAGAAAGAATCGCTCAATTATTGATTGATTTTCAAAAAAAATCAAAGAAGAATATTATCCCGGTATTTATTGGAGGCACAAAAATGAAGAAAGCCTTGAGACTTCTTGAAAAAAATAATCTTCCTAATTTTTCCTCTCCCAAAAAAGCAATTGATGCTCTAGATTTTTTCTTTATGTGGAATGAAAGAAAAGAAGATAATTTTGTAGATAAAGAGAGTGATAGCTTGGAAGGTGAAGAAGATAAAAAAATAGTTTCTCAAATATTAGACAGTGTTAAGAAAAATAAGAGAAAAGCTCTTCTTTTCGGAGAAGCTGGAGAGGTGATGCGAAGATATTCTATCCCAGTAGTGGATTTTATAAACCTTTCTCCGAAAGAAAAAATTCATACCAAGATGGACTTCCCAGTAGTTCTTAAAGTAGACAGTGACAAGGTTCTTCACAAGACTGATAAGGAGGCTCTTGTTTTGGGAATTAAAAATATGGATGAACTGGAAAGTGCTATAGAGAGGATAAGAAAAAATTTCTCAACAGAGAATTTAATTGTGCAGCCGATGGTTGATTTTGAGATTCAGCTTATTTTGGGACTAAAAAAAGACCCTGTTTTTGGGCCGATATTAGTTTATGGACTTGGTGGAATTTATACGGAAGTTTTTAAGATGGTTGATTTTTTGTTGTTACCAGCTACTAGAGAAGAAATAAGAAAACATCTAGAAAAAAGTAACATCAGCTTCTTATTTGAAAAAACTAGGGGTAAAAAGATAGTTGAGATAGAGAAAATGGTAGACGTTTTTTATAATTTCTCTAAACTTTCTCGAGATCAAGAAGAAATAAGAGAGATAGATATTAATCCGCTATTGATAAGTAAAAAAGGAGAAATAGTCGCAGTAGACATTAAGATAATGCTCTAGTAAGATTGTAAAATAAAAAATAAATTTATATCAAAAACAAAATATGAAAAGAGTCCTGAGAAATATAAAAGAGGTGAAGCCCTTGAAGCATAGTACTCACAGGCATGCCTGGGTTAAATTTATAATGGTACTGACTGTTTTTGTGGCTTATTTTGTTTTTGTTTCATTTAGGTATGGTGTAGGCGAAGGTTTTTTGGTGGGGTGGCTGACATGGTCCTTTTTTGTTATGTGCACTCCGATAGCTGACGCGGGTCTTTTGATAGATTTTCCTCTGAGACTTATTGCCAAGATAAGAATGTTTATTTCAGAGCTCTTTGCCTGGTTGGTGGCTATTTCTTTGAATTTGGTATTTTATTCTGTTTACCCGGAAATCTATAACGAAACAGCTGTCTTGAGAATTTTTAAGCATATTTTAGATAATCCCTTATTAGTTTTTTCAATAGTAGGTTTATCAGCCATAGGAACATTTTTATCTGTTAAATTTGGAGATGAGCTTGTTGATGTGCTTGAGCATAAGGATAGGATCTTCAAGCAAAAACATGATTGGAAGCATAATTTGCTTATAACAGCTTTTCTATTTATACTAGTTTTGGTTGTTTATGATTTTTTACTCAAGAATTCCGGAATAGATATTTTGAGATTAATATAAAGCTATGGAAGATGAAAATATGAAAACATTGAAACATATCTTACGCGGGCGAAGTATTAAAACAATTTAGCAATGAAACAATTTTAACAGTTTAATGAAATGAATTGGAACTTGAAGAATCAAAAAAATAATATAGAAACTGGTAACATTGATGACCAGTCTTTTTCTTTACACAGTGTTGTTTTGAAAATTTTGGCTCAAAGAGGAATTGTTAGCTCTCAAGAAATTAAGGAGTTTATTTTTCCTGATTATGACAGCTGTTCGCTCGACCCCTTCCTCTTTGTTGATATGAAAAAAGCCATGGAGAGAATTTCCAAGGTTGATAAGAAAGAAGAAAAGATATTGGTTTTTGGTGATTATGATGCAGACGGTATAACTTCAGCGCTTGTGATTAAAAAAACATTAGAAGAGGCTGGATTTGAAACACTTGTATATATTCCTCACAAAGAAAAAGAAGGCTATGGATTAAGCAAAGAGGCTGTAGAAAAATTTTTGGATAAAAAAGTTAAGTTACTAATTAGTACTGATTGTGGGATTGCGAATGAAAAAGAAGTGAAGGATATTCAAGACATGGGTATTGATGTTATCGTCACTGATCATCATCATATTCCGCCTCAAATACCTGAATGCGTAGCTGTAATAAATCCAAAGCTAGAAAATTCTGGTTACCCTTTTGAGGATTTGGCAGGAGTAGGGGTAGCTTTCAAATTTGCCGAGGCTATTTATGAAACTTTTATGCCAGAAAAAAAAGAGCAAGCTAAGTGGCTTCTTGATTTGGTGGCAATTGGAACAATAGCTGACATGGTCCCACTTTTGGGAGAAAATAGGGTTCTGGCCAAATTTGGATTTTTGGTTCTTTCCAAAACAAAGATTGTAGGTCTTCAAGAAATGTTTAAGGTTGGCAGGATACTTATTGATGAAAACAACTTCCCTGATTCACAAAAAATTTCTTTTCAGATAGCTCCTCGGATAAATGCAGCTAGTCGCATGACGCATGCTGAAAGAGCTCTTTTTCTCTTGGCTGAGGATGATAGAATAAAAGCGCGTGACTTGGCTTTGGAATTAGAAAATCAAAACTCTCGACGCCAAAAGGAAACTCAACAAGTAGTTAGTGAAGCCACTAAAATTGCAGAGAATGCATTTAAAGATAAGAATTTCATTTTTTTGGTTAATGAAAATTTTCCTATTGGAACAATTGGATTGGTGGCTGGAAGAATTGCTGATAAATATAAACGACCAACAGTAGTTCTTAAAAAAGGCAAAGAAGAGAGTAAAGGTTCTTTTAGAAGTATCCCACAGATAAATATAATAGAAAAAATAGAAGAGTGTAGTGAGCTCTTGGTAAAGTATGGTGGGCATTCTCAGGCGGCAGGAGTCACTATCAAAAACAAGAATTTAGATAAATTTTATGAAAAATTAAGTAGCCTTATCGACAAGGAAGTCGAGGGGCTCGATCTTTCTCCGGAAATAGAAGTCGATGCTGAACTTACTCCTGAAGATATAGGTTTTGAATTAGTTAATGATCTCAAAAAAATAGAACCTTTTGGACAAGGAAATAAAGAGCCAGTTTTTATGCTTAAGAATTTAAAAATCAAAGATCTTAAGTGGGTTGGAAATGGCGAAAAACACTTAAAACTTTTTTTATCTCCGGGTGACAAAAGTCCAATGATATTTGAAGCTATCGGATTCAATCTTCTTAGTAGGTTTAAAAAAATAAAAATAGAAGAAAAAATAAATCTTCTTTTTAATCTTAGTAAAGATGAGTGGAACGGGAGCGAGAAGATTCAGATGAAGATAGTTGATCTTAAGATAGTAATTAGTAATTAGTAGCTAGCATCAGGATTTATTGTGTGTTTATAATTAAATAAGTTATAATATTTTTCAAATAACCATTAATCAAACTTTATAAATTTAATATTTTATAATGATTACTTATTACTAGTTACTGATTACTAGTTACCATTAAAAAAAATGTTTAATAAAATTTTAAAATTAGATTGGGTTCTCAACCTATCTGCGTTCCTTCTTTTGGGAATTGGTCTCTTGGCGCTTTATAGCATATCTCTTTCCGAATCACGCACTGAAGGGTTTGGTGTTTTTGGAAGACAAGTCATCTTTTCTGTTATTGGAGTTCTGATTCTTGTAATCCTTTCTTTTACTGATTATAGATACTTCAAGTCTCATAGCAAGATTTTGTATTTTGTAATGCTGATCTTGCTTATTTCAGTTTTGTTGATAGGCTCTGTGGTGAGAGGAACTACAGGGTGGATATCTGTAGGTGGGATAAACTTGCAGCCTGTTGAATTGGCTAAGATTCTCTTAGTACTATCTTTGGCTAGTTTTATAGCTAAAAGCAGAGGAGTGCTCAGCGAATTTTCCAGACTTGTAGCATCTTTTATTTTGTCAGGAATAGCAATTTTTTTAGTTTTAATGCAACCTGATTTCGGAAGCTCTTTGGTCTTAATGGTTATTCTTCTGGTTATGATTTTTCTCTCAGGCATAGAGTTGAAATATTTGGCAGGTATGTTTGTAATTGGGTTGATAATAGCTGTAATCGGTTGGTTTTTTTTAGCGGATTATCAGAAGAACAGGCTTATAAATTTTGTAGATCCAAGCAATGATCCTCGAGGCAGTGGTTACAACGTGATTCAATCAGTGATAGCTGTTGGGTCAGGAGGTGTAAATGGTAAAGGCTTGGGTCATGGATCTCAGTCTCAGTTAAATTTTTTGCCAGAAAATCACACAGATTTTATATATGCAGTTATAGTGGAGGAGTTTGGAGTTTGGGGTTCAGGGGCGGTACTCCTTCTTTTCTTTACTATTTTTTATAGAATGAAAAAGATAGCAGAGAAGTCAGTAGATAATTTTGGTTACCTGGTGGTGGTTGGGAGTATGGGATTGTTTTTTATCCAAGTAGTCGTTAATATAGGGATGAATATTGGTATTATGCCAGTAACAGGAATTCCACTTATTTTTTTGAGTTACGGAGGCAGCTCGCTGATTTCCTCCTTTGTTATCTTGGGAATACTCAATAATATCTATATAACCGGTCAATCGAGCACAAAGGGTAAAGTAGAAAATTACGAGTTTAATTAATTTTTTTAAATAAACTTTATGATTTTTTATCAGAGTATTGATTTTTAAATCATTTTGTGTATAATAACTATCATGAAAGAACAAGAACACGGCTTAAAACATTTAACGAAGTGTCCCTTGTGTAAGGCTAAATATAGTCATTCGCAGGCTTCGGTTTTGGAAGAAAATGAAGCTAGGACAGTCTTTCATCTTACTTGTAGCAAATGCAATAGTGCTGTTATAGCTTTTGTTTCTGATAGTAAGCAAGGAATCATAAGCTTGGGAGTAGCTACTGACTTAACTGGACAAGAGGCTAGCAAGTTTTTGAAAGGTAACACCATAGAATCTGAAGAAGTTTTGAAGATTTACGAATATTTAAATAATTAACATTTTTTAAGATACGAGATTTAGTTTTCAGAAAAGTTGAAATTTTCTGCAGGTAAGTTTCTTTTTTTATTTTATGAAAGATATAGTTTTAAAAGCAACTACAAGAGATTTGAAGAAGAATAATTTAAAAGGTAGACGAGAAGAAGGCTTGGTACCAGCTGTTCTTTATGGCCAAGGCGGTAAAAATAAGAATATTTGGATTGATGCTAAGGATTTTATGAGAGCTTATGATAATGCCGGAGAAAATACTGTCATAGAACTAGAGTTAGATGAAAAAGATAAGGAAAATGTTTTGATTTACGATTTTCAGGAAAATTCACTTACTGATGAGGTTATGCATATTGATTTTTATAGAGTTAATATGAAAAAAGAAATTGAGGCCGAAGTTCCGATTGATTTTTCTGGTGAATCTCCTGCAGTAAAAGAAAAAGGAGGAGTATTGGTTAGAAACATAGATAGGGTTTCAGTTAAATGTTTGCCTGGAGATCTTCCGCAAAACTTTGATATCGATATCTCAAGATTGGAAACATTCGAGGATCGCATAACTGCTAAAGATTTGGGAGCTTCAGAGAAAATTGAGTTGGACTTAGATCCGGAAACAGTTATCGCTCTAGTAACCCCTCCTAGAAGCGAAGAAGAATTGGCTGGATTGGACGAGAAGATAGAAGAAGATGTTTCTCAAGTTGAAGGAGTAGAGAAGGAGGAAGAGACTGAAGGAGATGCAGAGGAAGGAGATGACAAGAAAGAGGCAAAAGAAGAGAAAGCAGAATAGTTTAAATTTTTAGAAATTATTTTCTTGAAATACTTAACAAAAAGACACTCTATAAAAAGAGTGTCTTTTTGTAATTATGAAACTTATATTTCACATTACCACACAACTCGCGCATAGTGGTGTAAAATAGTTTAATAAAAAAGAATGCTGAGAATGCGACCGCATCCTCGGAATTGTTTTTTATTCTGAATTTTTTTTGTTTCTTTATTTGAATAAATTTTTTTAAAAGCGCATGCCTGGTGTTACATGGTATGCGCTTTTTTGCGGATTTCCGCTGTCCACTGTTTTTTAGGTGGCAATTGCAGTTTCTGCGAGTTGTCGCTTGGCTTCGGTGGCTATGGAGTCGATTTGGTTCACGCTAAACCCTCGAAGATAAGGCGGAAGAGTGACGGCAATCCTATTTTGGATTTTTTCTTTTGTAAACCCAATCACATCGTCAATTCTTTCTTCCGTGGGTGACTGAATTTGTGAAAGAAGCTGACTGGCATAGACGTTCTTTGAATAGCTTGTTAATACCATAATTCCCTCCCTCTTGTTTGATATTTTGTTTGACATCTCTTTACTTAAAAAATCATACCAAAATATATTTTAGTATAACATAAAAATATATTAAAAATAATATCTTAAGTCAAGGAATTTCATGGAACATAAAGCATGGAGCATGAAACATTGAATACATTTAAGTAATTTTTAATAGAAGTTTTATAGGACATGTTTCATGTTATGTGCTGTGTGTTTCATGTTTCATGAGAGTGTCTTTTCCGGAAACTTAATTTGTGCTAAAATTTATTTGATGAAAAATTATAAAAATAAAAATTTGTTGTCATTCATAGCAGTATTCGTGCTTGTTTCTGGTGTGTTTGTTTTTGGTACAGGAAACAATATTGTTTTAGCCAAGGATTGTAGTGATTTGGAGGGAGATGAAAAAGAAGAATGTGAAGACTCAAAAGATGAAATTGATGATTTAGAAGATGAGAAAGAGGAAGAAATGGAAAAGCTGCAAAGATACGAAGGAGATGTTAGTAGATTACAAGGAGCAGTCTATAGCACGCAAGCGGATATAAATAAGACCGAAGAGAAGATAGAGACAGTTGAAGAAACTATTAAGAGAAAAGAAAAAGAGATCAAAGATTTTAACAAAAATATTGAATTCAAAAGAGTAGCTCTTGAGAGAATGTTGCAAGAGATTTATATTAGTTCAGAGCAGCCGCTTCTTTATCTATTTATGAAAAGAAATTATTTTGTAGATTCAGCTGTGAGCAAAGATAATCTTTCAACTTTGAAGAAAAAAATCCTTTCTATGATAGAGGAAATAAATCAAACTAAAATCAAGATAAAGAAAGAACAAGAAGAGTTGGAGGATAAAAAAGGAGAGCATGAAGAATTATTGTCAGTAAAACAATTTCAAAAAAGTAACCTTTTGACTGAGAAACAAGTTTTTGAAAAAAAATTGAAAGACAAAAAATTAACTGTAGCGGAAATAAATGCCAAGATATCAAAAGTAAAAAGTGCTTTGTCTAGTTTTTTGGGAGAATCTTTTGATGCAGATGATATCGTAGAGGCTATAGAGTTCGCTAGTGATGAAACAGGTGTTAGAGAAGAATTTTTGATGGCGATGCTGGATAAAGAGACTGACTTGGGGAGGTTTACTGGAGGTTGTACTTATAAGAATACAAGAATAAGAGATAAGAATCCAGATGATGAATCAATCTTCAAAGATATTTGCGAAGAGTTGGACTATAATTATAAAAAGAAGAAAGTGTCTTGTGCTTTAAGTTATGGCTACGGCGGAGCGATGGGTGTGGCTCAGTTTATGCCAAGTACTTGGATTGGTTATAAAAATAGAATTTCCAGCTATACAGGACACGACCCTGCGGATCCTTGGAATTTAACAGATGGAGTTGTTGGAATGGCTATTAAATTAAAAGATGCTGGTGGTGATAAGGAAAAGGGTGAATATAAAGCATCCGCTATTTATTATTGCGGAGGCAACTGGAATAGAACCGTTTGTCATAATTATGCCAGTACTGTTAAAAGCTGGTCGGAAGGATATGATGAGTATTTTTAGTTTTAGTTAGAGAATTCTGCAGGAGCAAGTTTGCTATGTCCCGAGACGTGAGTTTTTCGGGAAAACTTGTTTCACATAGTTTACATGCCTCACAGTTTAAAGCAATATAGGATATATTTCGATTGTAAACTTTAAGGTTTAGGTTGCCCCGAAAAGTATTCACCTCGGGGTGCAACAAACCTGAACCTGCAGAATATTTTTAGAAAGAGATTGTGGTTGCAGACTCTAATTTTCTATGTTATTTTCTATAAGTATAATTAATAATCAATAAACTAACAAAATGTCAGAAGAAAAAAAGCAACTAAAAAAAGAAAGAACGTTTGTAATGATTAAACCTGATGGAGTTCAAAGAAGCTTGATGGGAGAGATCATAAAAAGATACGAAAGAATGGGACTCAAAATGACAGCTATGAAGATGATTGTGCCAACAGCTGAGCATGTAGAAGCTCACTATACACTAGATCCTGAATGGAGGAGAGTTACTGGAGAAAAGACTATTGCTAGCTATGAGAAGAAAGGAATGGAGCCGCCAAGCAACGATCCATTGGAGATAACAGCAGTTATTTTGGAAGGACTTAAGAAATATATGACTAGTGGACCGGTAGTAGCAATGATTTTTGAAGGAGCACATGCAGTGCAAATTGTAAGAAAGGTAACTGGAGGAACAGAGCCACTTACAAGTGATGTAGGAACTATTAGAGGAGACTTTGTCTTGGACTCATATCAGTTAAGTGATACTGATGGTAGAGCTGTGAGAAATCTAATACACGCTTCTGGTTCTCCGGAAGAAGCTGATATGGAAATCAAACATTGGTTTAAAGATGAAGAGATTTTTAATTATAGATTAGTTCAAGAGCAAATTCTTTATGATGTAAACCTGGACGGAATCTTGGAGTAATTATTCTCAAAAAAATACTTACAAAACGCCTATTATTTAGGCGTTTTTTATTGTTTAATAGAACTTATGCTTGTAAGATGGAGGTAAGTAAAATTTACGTGCTTGTGTAGGCACTTATTTATATAAATGTAAATTCACCCCCTCTGCCCAAAGGCATCTCCCCCTAAGAGGAGGAGAGGTGATTGAGGAGTGATTGATAAATTACAACATTGTTAGAAAATTGATTTAAATAATTTTTTAGTTCAAACATCTCAATAGGCTATTGAGATGTTTAGTTTATCAATTATGCGCTAGACCATGTTTGCTTTATATTTAATGACAGTTGACTTATCTTCCATTTAAAATTACGATAAGTAGTATTGAGGAGTCTTAAAAAACTTTTTATAAAAATTAATATATTTTTTATGGAGAATAATCTACCTAATCATGTCGCAATAATCCCTGATGGTAATCGTCGTTGGGCGAAGGAGAAAAATATGGATCCTTGGGAGGGCCACGAAGAAGGGGCTAAAAAAATTGAAGAGCTTACTAGAGAAGCTTTGGATATGGGTATCAAGAACATGTCTTTCTGGGGTTCTTCTTTGGGAAATCTAGAGAAAAGACCTCTTAAAGAAAAGAGAGCACTTTTGGATATTTATGAAAGATATTTCAAGAAACTTATTGATAGTGATGAGATTCATGAGAACAAAGCTCGTATAAATATTATTGGACGTTGGAAAGAGTATTTCCCTAAAGGATTGATAAAAGTTTTGGAAGAAGGTATGGAGAAAACTAAGGATTATAAGAATTTTAATTTAAATTTTTTCCTCGCTTATAGCGGAGATGACGACATGCTTGAAGCTATAAAGAAAATTGCAGAGAAGATTAGCAATAAAAAGGACGTAACCGGAGAGATAATCAAAGATAATTTAATGACCAGAAATTTACCAAAGGTTGATTTTATGATCAGAACTGGAGGGGAACCTCATTTGTCGGCTGGGTTTCTCATGTGGGACACTGCCAATGCACAATTATATTTTTCAGATATCTTTTTTCCAGACTTTGGTGCCGAAAGCTTCAAGGGTGCCATCGAAGAATTCAAGAGTAGAGGCAAAAGACTGGGTAAGTAATAATTTTATAAAAATAAAAAAATGATTTTTTTTAGGAAAATATCTTTTATTCTTTTATTCTTCTTAGGAACTTTTTTTTCAGGAAATGTTTTGGCAACAGAGGAAGAGCTAGATTTGTATCTTTTTTCTTCTGAAACTTGTCCGCACTGCAAGGATGAAAAAGTTTTCTTAGAGAAAATGGAAGAAAAATATGAGAAGCTAGTTGTACATGAACTAGAGGTTACCAAAAGTGAAAAAAATAGAAAAGTATTCATTGAAACCCTAAATAAGCTTGATATAAAAGGAAGTGGCGTACCATTGACCGTTATAGGTGATGAGCACATTGTTGGATTTGGAAGTGAAGATACTACAGGGGCTTTGATTGAAAAAGCTATACGAAATAATCTTTCCTTAAGTACAGAGACTAGTGAAAGCAATAATTTAAATAAAATTCAAATTCCTTTTTTGGGAGAAATGAATCCAAAAGGATTTTCTCTCCCTATACTTACGGTTGTTATGGGCACATTAGACGGCTTCAATCCTTGTGCTATGTGGGTATTATTTTTTCTTATCAGCCTTCTTTTGGGTATGAAAGACAGGAAAAGAATGTGGATTTTCGGGATAACTTTCATTGTTTCTTCAGCAGCTGTGTACTTTCTTTTTATGGCTGCTTGGCTTAATTTTTTTATTTTTATCGGGTTTGTATTCTGGGTAAGGATTATTATTGCCGGAGTAGCTTTATTTACCGGTTTTTATTATTTACGGGATTATTGTATTAATAAAGAAGGTGCTTGCAAGGTTGATGGAGGAGGAAAAAAGAAGAAAGTCTTTGATAAGTTAAAAGAGATAATAAATGAGAAAACTTTTTGGTGGGCACTTATAGGTATAATCTTTTTATCTTTTGCGGTAAATATGGTGGAGCTTATCTGTTCAGCGGGACTTCCAGCTGTGTTTACTCAGATTCTTGCCCTCAGTGATCTTTCTGTTTGGCAATACTATGCTTATCTTATTCTTTACATATTTTTCTTTATGCTAGATGATATTGTGATCTTTGTGCTGGCTATGATAACACTGAAAACAGTGGGAGTTTCTGGAAAGTATAGTCGTTTCTCTAGGCTGATAGGTGGAATACTTATGGTTATTATCGGACTACTTTTAGCTTTTCGACCAGAGTGGCTCATGTTTGGTTAGTTTGTTTGCGAATTTAAATAAAAGAGTATATAATTTAGACAATTCAATATTTTTTGAAATTATCTGTTTAAATATGATTTCTTTGTAAGATGGAAAACAAAAACGAACAAGAATTTAAAAAAAGAAAAAGTTGGAAGAAATATGTTGTAGGCATAGTTCTTGTTTCTATTTTAGTGGTGGGGATTTTTTTTCGTTTTGTGAACAAAAACATTGATAAGATAGCTGAGGAGGAGACTCCTGAGTCCTTGGAAAGTGAATACGAGGAGGCTTTGGGAGGCAATAACGAAAGCAGTCAAGAAGAAGATACTGCGAATATTTTTGATGAAGAGGATGATGTTGATGCGACTGATAGCGTAGATGTTACTGTTAAAAGTGAAAATTATAAAATAAACAGAATTGTTTTTGGGGGAACTGCTGCCGTTGGAGATGTTGAAAGAGATTTGGAATTAGAAATATATGACATAAAAAGTGAAATTGTTTCTGATATTGAAGATGAAGAGCCAAAATTTCTCTTATCCTGGAAAACAAATAAGATGTCGGCTGCAGAAGTCATGTACTCGATAGATACAGGGGATAATCCAGAAATTTTTAAAGAAGGTAATTATAGCATTGATCACAGTATACTCTTGTCTGATATAGAGCTTTCTACAATTTATGTTTACAAAATAATAGCCAAAGATAAGTGGGGAAACAAGAAAGAGTCGGAATATTTTAGTATGTATACAGGAGAGAAGAAGGCTTCAGTGTTTGATTTGATAGTTTCTTCTATTGAAGACACTTTCTCTTGGATGATGAAGAAGTAAGACATGGAACATGGAACATGTAACATAAAACAATAATGTATTTTGGTTTTTTCACAAAGTTTAATGTTCTATGTTTCATGCTCTATGATTAATGCTAAAATGTTCCATGTTTTGTGATTATCGCTTGACAAAAAAAACTTATCTGCTAGTATGGCTAGGAACTTGTAAAAGGAATAAAATTGAATAAAATAAAGCAATAGAGGTTTACTCAGTTACTCAAGCATTAGGAAAGAAACGTTAATTTAAATTAACTCCTCTATTTTTGTATTGGTATAAATTATGACCCAAAAAAAAGAATTAATAAAAGTTGAAGGTGTAGTCTTGGAAACATTGCCAAGCACTACTTTTAAAGTGAAACTCGAAAATGGACATGAAGTTCTTGCTCATATTTCAGGTAGAATGAGAGTTCACTACATAAAACTTCTTCCGGGAGATAAGGTCGAGATGGAGATGAGTCCTTATGATTTGACTAGGGGGAGAATAACTAAGAGATTATAATTAGATAGTTAATAGTGGACAGTGTCGCGGTGAACATTTTTTGTTAGCTGTGATCTAAAAACTATAAACTAATTAAAATATGAAAGTAAGAGCATCAGTTAAAAAAATGTGTGCCCAGTGTAAGGTTGTCAGAAGAAGAGGTCGGCTCTATGTTTTGTGCACTAATCCTAAGCATAAGCAAAGACAAGGGTAAAGATAAATTTAAAATTTAATTCGATTCTAAATAAATAAATTTTAAACCAGAGTATTGAAAACTAATTTAAAATTTAAAATTGTGAATTGAAAATTATTAAGATATGACTGAAGAAAAGAAACTTAAAGATGAAGAAGTGAAGAAGGAAGAATCTTCCTCTAAGGAAGGGGTGGCCCAGCCTTCTTCTAAGTCTAAAAAAGTTAAAAATAGTATTTTTAAAGGTCAGGCACATATTCAGTGCACCTATAATAATACTATGATAACTATCACTGATATGAATGGTGCTGTTTTGGGGTGGTCAAGTGCTGGTCTTTTGGGATTTAAAGGTGCTAAAAAATCAACCCCCTATGCGGCTACCAAAGTAGCTGCTGACGTTACTGAGAGAGTTAGGAAGTTTAACGTAAAAGAACTGATGGTTTTTATAAAAGGAGTTGGAGGAGGAAGAGAGTCTTCAGTTAGGGGTTTAGCTGGAGGTGGCTTTGATATAGCATTGATTAAAGATATTACCCCTGTGCCACATAATGGATGCAGAAGAAGGAAACCAAGAAGGGTATAGTTTTCGCTTTTAGCTTACAGCTATTTAGCTTTTTGAGAAATATAATAAATGATAAAAGTAGCGGTTAGAAATTAAGCCGTGAACTAATAACTAAGAACTAAATTTATGGCAAGAATAGCCGGAATAAATATACCAGATGAAAAAAGAATAGAGATATCTCTAACATATATTTACGGTATCGGGAGGTCTGTTAGTGGTATTATTTTGGATAAATTAAAAATTGATAGAAATACTCTAGCTAAAGATTTGGATGCTAAGCAGATTAACGCCTTAAAGAATGAAATAGAGGAAAGTCACAAAGTTGAAGGAGAACTAAAACATGATATAAGGACAAATGTGAGAAGGTTGAAGGAAATAGGTTGTTATCGAGGTCTAAGGCATCAGAAGGGACTTCCTGCTAGAGGTCAAAGAACAAAGACCAATACTAGGACAGTTAGAGGTAATACCAGACAAACTATGGGAAGTGGGCGTAGGTCAGTTGAAAAAACCTAACTTAGTTCACAGTTTATAGTTGACAGACTGAGTGTTTCGCTAGAACTGATTTTTAAGAAATAATAAAATATAATTTTTTTGTTCAGTCACAGTCTGTGAACTGTGAGCTGAAAACTGATAACTAATAAATATGGCAAGAGATTTAAATCCAAAATGTAAGCAATGTAGAAGATCTAAAGAAAAACTTTTTCTTAAAGGTGAGCGTTGTTATACACCAAAATGCGCGGTGATAAGGAAAGCTTATGCTCCAGGAATGCATGGGCAGAAAATGGTCAGGGGCTTTAGTGAGTATGGAAAACAACTGGAAATGAAGCAAAGAATTAAGAGAATTTACGGTGTATTGGAAAAACAATTTAGAAAGCACTTTAGTGAGGTTAGTAGAAAAGAAGGTGTGGTTGGAAATCTTTTAATGATAAGACTCGAGCTTAGGTTGGATAATGTTATTTATAGATTAGGACTAGCTGACTCTAGGCAAGGCGCAAGGCAATTAGTTAATCATGGAATGATAGTTTTGAATGGTAAGAAGATCACTATCCCTTCAGCTGAAGTTAAAGTGGGAGATGCTGTGGGTATGAATGATGTTAAGAAAGAAAGTACTTACTTTCAGGAGAGATCAAAGGTTTTGAAGAATAAGAAAGATATTCCTGCTTGGATAGCTTTGGATATTTCTAAGATGGAAGGAAAAATACTTTCTGAACCTGATGTAGATAGCATTGGTGTAAATGCTGACCCTCAATTAGTAGTTGAATATTATTCTCGTTAAAATATACTATAATTTATTTAAGATAAGGTGTGTTGGTAATTTTTTATAAACGCATCTATATAAATAACAAAAAATATGCAAGCAATAACTCTTCCTAAAAAATCAAAAGTTGTGGAAACCGAGGAAAACAGCGGAAAGTTTATCATTGAAGACTGTTATCCTGGATATGGCACAACTCTTGGAAACGCTCTACGCAGAGTGCTTTTGTCATCTTTGGATGGCGCAGCAGTAACTGCTATAAAAATAAAAGGAGTCTCACATGAATTTTCTACAGTTGATGGAATTTTGGAAGATGTTGTTCAGATAATCCTCAATGTTAAAAAGATAAGATTTAAATTTTTCGGAGAAGAGCCTGTTAGGATAAGTATTTCTAAGAATGGAAAAGGAGAAATTGTTGCTAAGGATATAAAGACAACTTCTGATGTAGAGATAGTAAATGGAGATCAATTGATAGCTACTGCTACATCTGCTAAAGCTGAGTTTGAAATGGAGTTGGAGGTTTCTCATGGTCTGGGCTATGTTCCAGTTGATCAGCAAGAAAAAAGAGAAGAAATTGGTTGGATAAATATAGACTCTATTTATACGCCAATAAAGAGAGTTAATTATGATGTTGAAAACATGAGAGTTGGAAAAAGAACTGATTATGACAGAATTGTTTTGGAAATAAAAACAGACGGAAGTATTGACCCAAGAGAAGCTTTTGATAAAGCTGTTAAAATTTTGGTTAAGCAATTTTCTGTTTTGGCTGAAGGAGTAGTTGAAGCACCTGACGGAATGGAGGAATCAGGAAAGGTTGAAGAATATGAAGCTATTCTCAATGAGGAAAAAGAAGTTGTTGTAGACACTACTGATGAAGATAGTCTTATGGATTTGAGTATTGAAGAGCTCAAAGGTCTTTCAACAAGAACAGTAAATGCACTCAAGGATAATAAAGTAAAAAAAGTTAAATCAATTGTTAAGCTAAGCAATAAAGAGCTAGAGGATCTAGAGGGAATGGGAGAGAAAGGAGTTAAGGAAATCAAGAAAGCAATTGGTAGTCTAGGTTTAATACTAAAGAATAAATAATTTTACGGTTATGAACAATAAAAAAGAAGGAAGAAAATTAGGAAGAGAACCAAAGCAGAGAGCAGCGCTTTTTAATGGTCTTATTGCAAGTTTAATAATAAATGAAAAAATTGAAACTACGGAAGCTAAGGCTAAATCAATAAAGCCTAAAATGGACAAGATTATTACAAAAGTTAAGAAAGCTCAAGGTGATGATCAAAAAAAGGTTTCTGTTATTAGGGCTTTGAGAAGAGATTTAAATGAGGAATCTGTAAGTAAGATTTCTGGTGAGTTTATAGAGAATTTTAGCAAAAGAGACAGTGGATACACAAGAATAATCAAGCTTCCTCGCAGAAAAAGCGACAGTGCAAAAATGGCTGTGATAGAGTTTGTTTAATAAAGAATTTTTAAGAATATTTGTATGCAAAGAAAATATTATCATATCAGTGCTCAGGGGAAAGTTTTGGGCAGATTAGCTACTCAGATCGCTAAAATCTTAAGTGGAAGAAACAAAGTTGACTATATACCCAATGCTGACAGAGGTGATTTTGTAGTTGTGACAAATTCTGATGGAATAGTCGTAACTGGAAATAAGAAGAAGGGAAAAAAATACTATCGTTACAGCGGGTTCCCAGGGGGTATGAAAGAGACATCCTTTGAAGAACAAATCGATAAAGATTCTACCAAGGTTATATATTCAGCGGTAAACGGAATGTTACCTAAGAATAAGCTTAAAGCAGATATGCTTAAAAGACTCTTGGTATTCAAGGGAGATAAGCATGATGTAAAAAAAATAGATCAGGAACTTTAGAATATTTAGAATAACCTCATTGAAATCCGCAAGGCGGTAAGACTGCGTCGCAATTTCATAGGATAAAATTATATGGATAAAGAAAAAACAACCATTAAGAAGAAAGCTACTAAAAAGAAAGCTGTTAAGAAAGCTGTTAAGTATTTTTATGCTGTTGGTAGAAGAAAAGCTTCTGTGGCTCAAATAAGAATAATTCCTCGAAGTAAAAGTGGTGAAGGAGATCTGGTAGTTAACGAAAGAAAAATGGTAGAATACTTTCCTGATGAAAGCTTGCAGGCAACTTTTGTTAGTCCTCTTAAAGAAACCGGGATGCAGGAAAAGTTTGATGTATCTGCAAAAGTTAGGGGAGGCGGAGTTAGCGGTCAAGCTGAGGCTATAAGACTTGGGATTGCAAGAGCTTTGATAAAATTTGACGAAGAGCTTCGCGCAGTACTTAAAGCCAATGGTTTCTTGACTAGAGATTCTAGAAAAGTTGAAAGAAAGAAACCAGGACTCAAAAAAGCTAGAAGATCTCCTCAATGGAGTAAACGTTAATTCTGCGGGATTTTTTGGAGATAGTATCATTCCTATATTTTCAATATACACCGCCCTATAAAAAGGGCGGTTTTTTTGTAAAATTGCAAAATCTGGCATAGATGATTATACTTAACATATACCACATAATTTATAATAGATAATATAAAACACCATGAGAGAAGATATCAAGGAGACTAAATTAAGAAAACTTGAAAGTTTGAAAGAAGCTGGAATAAATGTTTACCCGGAGAAAACCCGGAGAACTCACACCAACCAAGAAGCGTTGGAAGATTTTGATAATATAAAAAAAGACATTTTTTTAGTTGGTAGAGTGCGCTCCCTTCGTCCAATGGGAGGGTCTGCTTTTGTTCACATTGAAGATGAATCAGAAAGAATGCAATTGTTTTTTAACAAGAAGAATATTGGAGCTGACGAATATAAGCTTTTTATTAAAAACATTGAACTAGGAGATTTTGTTGAAGTTAAGGGAGAATTATTTAAAACCAAAACAGAAGAAAAGACTCTTCAAGTAAAAGAGTGGAAAGTTTTAAGTAAAAATATTCGTCCAATTCCGACAGAGCATTTTGGGATTAAGGATCCAGAAAAGGTTTTGCGCAGGAGGTATCTAGACTTACTTACAAATACTGAAACAAGAGAGCTTTTTCGAAAGAAAAATATGTTTTGGCAAACAGTTAGAAATGTTTTGGCAAAAGAAGGATTTTTAGAGGTTCAAACTCCAGTTTTGGAGCATATACCAGGCGGAGCCGATGCAGAGCCTTTTATTACTCATTACAATGCACTTGATCAAGATTTTTACTTAAGAATTTCATTAGAATTGCCACTTAAAAGACTTTTAGTGGGCGGTTATGAAAAAGTTTTTGAAATTGGTAGAGTTTTTCGCAATGAAGGAGTTTCTAGGGAGCATTTGCAAGAATTTGACCACATGGAGTTTTATTGGGCCTATAGCGACATGGAAAAGGGAATGGATCTTACTGAGAAAGTTTTCAAGGGCATAGCAAAATCTATTCTTGGAGATAACATGACTAATATTTGGGAAAAAAATGAAATAAATTGGGGAGGAAAATGGCCGAGAGTTGATTATTTTGAAGAGTTTGAAAAAGAAACCAATATTAACTTAAGTGGAGAGGTATCTGTCGAGGATTTAAGAAAAAAAGCGGATGATTTGAAAATAAAGTATGAAAAAAGCTATGGAAAAGGGAGAATGATTGACACTATTTATAAAAAAACAGTACGTCAGAAATTGATTCAACCTTGTTTTTTGGTGGGACATCCCATTGAAGTTTCGCCGCTTGCTAAAAAAGATCCTAATGATTCAAATAGAGTTCTTCGTTTTCAGCCAGTAGCTTGCAAGAGTGAATTGGGAAATGGATTCTCAGAGCTCAATGACCCTATTGATCAAAAAGCTAGATTTGAAGATCAGATGAAACTTCGAGAGGAGGGTGATAGTGAAGCTCAAATGCTTGATGAGGATTTTATTGAAGCACTTGAATACGGGATGCCTCCTGCAGTTGGATTTGGGATGAGTGAGAGACTTTTCGCAGTAATGATGGGTCGATCTGTGAGAGAGACAGTCATTTTTCCTCCAGTGAGGAATATTGATTAGTTTTTAGCTTCATTAGCTTCATTAGCTTATAGCTTATTTAGTTTTTGAAATTATATTTTTAAAATGTTTGGTTTTTGAGATTTGGTTTTTGAAATTTACCTGCCTGATGGTAGGCTAGGTTCAGAAATTGTATCTTGGAAATTGGAATTTATATTTTTATGTTAACTGATGATGTTACAATTCATGTGAATGCTGGAAAAGGTGGCGATGGTGCGGCTAATTTTTCCAAAATTGTTATGAACCAAGGCCCTACCGGTGGAAATGGTGGTAGAGGTGGCAATATTCTTGTCAAAGGAGTTAATGATATTGGTGCCTTGAGGTCTTATCGCACTAGAAAAAAAATAGAGGCTAACAATGGTGAAAGAGGTGGTCAAAATATGCGTACAGGAGCAGATGGAAAAGATGGTGTAGTAGTTGTCCCAGTAGGCACTGTTATTCATGATTTGACCAATAAGAAGGTTTATGAAGTAAAAAATACTGAAGATGAAGTGGTTATTGCCAAGGGTGGAAGCGGGGGTTTTGGAAATCACCATTTTCGTTCTAGTAGAAATACTAGCCCTAAGAGAGCAAACCCAGGAGAAGAAGGTGAAAAAATTGATGTTCGTTTGGAACTTAAGTTAATAGCGGATGTCGGCTTTGTGGGTTATCCTAATGTGGGAAAGTCTACTTTACTTAATGAGCTTACAAATGCTTCTAGTAAAGTAGCTAATTATAAGTTCACAACCTTAGAGCCGCACTTGGGTGTTTATTATGAGCTTATATTGGCTGATATACCAGGAATTATCGAAGGTGCTTCTAAAGGAAAGGGTTTGGGGTACAAATTTTTGCGACATATTGAGAGAACTAAAACACTATTTCATTTTGTGGTAGCTGACAGTAAGGATCCTATTGGTGATTACGAAACAATTCGAGGAGAGCTTGGAGACTATAACTCAGACCTTCTCAAGAAAGAAGAGTGGATAATAGTTAGTCGCGCAGATGAAAAAGATCCAAAAGAAGTTGAAAAAATAGTCAATAAATTGAAAAAGAAAAATCCAAACACGATAGCTCTTTCTGTTTTGGATGAAGATAGTTTGAAAGATGTTATAAAAATATTAAATAGAATTAAAGATAAAAAATAGTTTTATAAAAAATTAAGCGAATAAGGCTATGGGAATTTTAGTAGAATTCAATCCAGACTTGGCACTTCGAGATATTTCCGAATATGAAAAAGGGAGAAGACAAAAAGAAGAGTGTGTTCCAAAAAACATTAAAAAAGGAGAAATTTATAATTTTCTCAAAAAGGGGCAGAGACTTTATTGGTTAAGTGACAGTTCTTTTTGGGGAAACGGGCAGTTACCTTTGTGCAAAACTAGTGGTGGTGAGAAGTTGTCTCGACCTTTGGCGAGTATCAAAATACTCGAAGCCACCCATTTTCTAAAAGAAGGGGAGTGCTATACAAAAGGTAAATACAAGGCGATAGATATATTTGATGAGCAGGATCCTAAAATAAACTTCGAAGCATGTAAGAGAATATAGGATGTTATGATGTTCTTATTTTCCTGCAAACTTCCCTGTTTATTTTGTTTGTATCAAAAAATAATATAATCTTACAAAAAAATAGTGAGCTTGAGACAAGTATGTAAACTTGGCTATTAAGGTAACTCATTTTTTTTATCTTTAAATATTTTTATATTTTTTATGAATAGTCAAAAAATAATAAGAGAATTAAAGCAAAAAGGAAGTAAAAAGAAAGCTCAGAAATCTGCTTATTTTTTTAAAACTGGAAAAGGTGAGTATGGAGAGGGGGATAGGTTTTGGGGAGTTACTGTTCCGGAAGAACGCATTATTGCTAAGGCTAATAGGGATCTAAAGTTTACAGAAATAGAAAAACTTCTAAAGCACCCCTTTCATGAAGCTCGCCTTACGGGACTTTTTATCTTAGTTTATAAGTATGAAAAAACTGATGATAAGCCAAAAAAGAAGATATACAATTTTTATATTAGAAACCTGAAAGCAGTTAATAATTGGGATTTAGTAGATACAACAGCTCCCCAGATAATAGGTGATTATTTGGAGAGAAATAAAAAAGAAAAAAAGATTTTATATAAACTTTCTGAGTCAAAAAATCTTTGGGAGAGGAGAATAGCTATTGTATCAACTTGGTATTTTATAAGAAAAAATGATTTCACAGATACGCTAAAAATTTCAGAAAAATTATTAAAAGATAAAGAGGATCTAATCCATAAAGCAGTAGGGTGGATGCTTCGAGAAGTAGGCAAGAGAAATGAAAAAACTCTTTTAAAATTTTTAGATAAACATGTCAAAAGAATGCCAAGAACTGCTTTGAGATATTCTCTAGAAAGACTATCTGAAAATAAAAGAAAGTATTATATGAGTGTGAAATAATTATTGCGTGCTGCGATATATTTGAGTGTTGAGAGTTGTAAGGCATAAATTGCGAAAAGTAATCTTTGATATTATTTTTTGTGTGTGAATATGATCTTGTTATTGTAGTTATCATGCAAAAAGAACGTTCCTGGGAACGTTCTTTTTGTTTTTTAGAAATTCAAAACCCCGGTCGTTGCCGGGGTTTTGTTATAGAAAAGTGCTTTATTTCTTTTTAATTCTTTTTCGTTTCCTAGAAATTTACATTTTGAGAATATTTCTGTAAATTTTTGAGTTGAGATTCGTTCAAATTCTTGGAAGCACCAATTGCTTCTTGTATAAGATTTTTGGAGAATTCAACTGATGTTCCAACATATACTCTTTCTTGAAAACCTACCTTTTTGCGTAAATAGTCTTCTATGTAAATCTTGTGCTCAGCTGATAGAGAAGAGTCTGTATTTTTTTCTAAGTAGTGAGCCAAAGCTCTTCTAGCTAGGTGAGTTACTCCGTCTCCTCTTTGAGCGCTTTCAATGAAAGAATTTTCAGTTTCTTGTGCGGCAATTTTTTCAGTAGCAGGTTTGGCAACGGACTCGGTTTTAGTTGGCATCGCCTCTTTCTCTGTTGCGGATGGTGTTGTCTCTTCTTTTTCCGCAGTTGGATTTTTTTCTGTATTTACTGCAACTTCTTCATTTTCCTTAGCAGTATCTTTTTCTGCAGCCTCATCTGTGGCTGCTGAATCAGATATGTCAGCATTTTCTTCGGTGTCCATAGAAGATAAGTCTTCTAAAATTGCTTCGATATCGTTGTTTTTCTCAGCTATTTCCACATTTTCTTCTCCTCTTTTTGAGTAAGAATAAATTGAGGTAGCAATAAGGAAAACAATTAGGATACTAACTATAATTCTAATGTTTTCTTGAGTCCATTCTTTTACCTTGTCAAAAGTGCTTTGACCATTTTCATTTTCATGATTAAATTCATCATTCATATGTTTTTCACCTTCCTTTCTAGTGTTTATCCATAAACTGAATAAACTTTTTTATTAAATTATTAAGGTGCAGCTTGCGTTGAAGCCGACTATTCGACCCAGGGATTAAACCCTGCTCTCATTTGTCCTTTAATTGTAGGGGAAGAGCTAGTTAACGTCAATCTAGACAAATCTGAGAAATATTTTATAATTCAGATTAGCTTTTAGGTGCATTAGCTTCTTTAGCTTCTTTAGCTTTTATTTTATTATTTGTTATAGTTATACTAATTCAATTAACTGCTAAATATTATATATGTCATCCTGCTTGCCCTCCGATTAGGATGGGGAAAGTAGATTTTATTGTGAATGAACGAATGTGAATTCAAATAAAATCACTTATTCAGGATCTCAGACAAGAGGTAAGAAAATCTATTTTCCAGAATGACACACTGAAAAACTGATCTTGTTTAATGGTTATTTGAAGATGCTATTGCTAAAGAATCTATAAGCTAATGGCTATAAGCTAAAAGTTTACCCTGTAGCGAATGCTTCAGGGCTAGCACAAGCTAATCTTGCACACCCTCCATTTCCCAGCTAAGTCTTTGTAGAATTTTATTTTGGCTTTGGGAAAATACTGATTAATTATTTTGTTAAGAAGCTGTTTTTGTTCGGGAGATATTTCCAGGATAGCTATTAGCTTTCTAGCTTCTTTAGCTTTTAGAGCTTTTATTTGTTTTAATAAGTCTTCGTAGTGGGAGAGTCCGAGATTATCGGAATAAAGGGCGGACTTGGGTTCATAATTTTTTACGTCTTTGGGAGAATTTTGGTAGATTTCTTTTGATAGGTAGGGGAGGTTGGCTAGAATTATTAGCTTCCCTAGCCCTGAAGCATTCGCTACAGGGTAAACCTTTAGCTTCATTAGCTTTTTAGATAGAGGAGATAATAAGTTGCCGTGGAGAAATTTTATTTTTTTAGCGACACTATTTTTTTTGGCTATTTTTAAAGCTTCTTTGGAAATATCTGTGCCATATAATTCATAATTCCTAATTCCTAATTCATAATTCTGCAATTTCAATTGCTTAGCAATTGAAATAATTATATTTCCACTACCTGTTCCAATATCAATAACATGGAGCATGGAGCATGGAGTATGGAGCATTTCTTCTAGTGCTATATCTACCAGCATTTCTGTTTCTGGGCGGGGGATAAGGGTGTGCTCGTTAACTTCGAAGTCGAGACCATAAAATTCTTTTTTGCCGATAATATAAGCGATTGGTTCATTATTGATGCGCCTGCGCACGTAACTAGTAACTAGTAACTTGTAACTAGGCTTTAATACATATTCCGGATGCGCCAGTACGAATTCACGTGGCTTTCCGATAGTATGCGCGATTAAAATATCCATGTCCAATGGATCTAGCTTGTCTCGATATTTAAGTTTGATTTCTTTGATGCTGATTGACATAAGTATAATTAATTGATATCTTACACTATTACCTGTAATTTAACAATTTTATAAAAGGAGGGATAGTGAGTTATCTCTATTGTGTTCAATTGAAAAAGTAGGAGGAGCTACATGAAAGAGAAAGAAGTTGAATTGAATAGCGATAAGTGGTTCATTCAGTTTGAGAAAAGGATAGAGGGAGTTCGCGGCTTTATTGCGATAGAGAGCGTGTTTCATCAGCATCACGACGATGGTGTGCTGTATATCGCAAATCCGTACAATATGGATGAGAAAAGTGGAGATATCGCGATTTGCAGTTATCACTGTAATAATTGCGGTAAAAGTGCCTATTTAGATGGAAAAACCTTTTTCCCGGCCGGAAAAATCCTGACAGAAGTGGCAAAATAGATAAAAATAATTAGCTCTTGTTTATGAGCTTAAAAAACGAAAACCCCGCTAGAGAACAATCTGGATGGGGTTTTTAATATGGTTAAAATTGGTGTGTATGCGCGATATTTATCTCCACCCCCTCTGCCTATCGGCATCTCCCCCTCGAGGAGGGGGAGAGGGTGATTGACGAGTGTTTAATAACGGGAGGGGGTGATTGAGGAGTTTTTGGTATTGTCTGACAGAGCCCCCTCCCCTTGGTAAGGGGAGGGGTTTGAAAAAAAGTTTGTTTAAACAATAAGTAACGTACCATCATGGTACGTTACTCTATATATAAAAAGAACAGGGCAGTACCCTGTTCTTGTTGTATGTTTGAGATTCTGAATAAATGAAAATCTAAAACTTCGCAAAAGCTCAATTAAGATTTTCTATTTCCCCCATCCTAGCCGGAGGGCAGGCAGAATGACATTTAGTTAATATTTCATGTTACATGCTGTATGTTCCATGACTCATGCTTTTGCCATTTTTTTCTTGATATCTTCTTCTTGCAACGATTCGATAATTTCATCCAGGTCTCCATCGAGAATTCCTTCTAAGTTGCTCCAAGATTTTTTGATGCGGTGATCAGTGATGCGATCTTGGGGGAAATTGTAAGTGCGAATTTTTTCGCTTCTATCTCCGGTGCCGATCTGACTTTTTCTTGCGTCTCCTAATTCTTTGGCTTTTCTATCCTCTTCTTCTTGAGCTAACCGAGAGCGAAGAACTTTCATAGCTTGATCTTTGTTTTTATGTTGAGATTTTCCATCTTGGCAAGAAGCTACGATACCTGTTGGTATATGCGTAATGCGAACTGCGCTCATAGTGGTGTTGACGCTTTGTCCTCCGGGACCAGAAGCAGCAAAAGTATCGATCCTCAAGTCTTTGGGTTCAATTTTTATATCTAGTTCTTCAGCCTCCGGGAGAACTGCTACTGTAGAGGTGGAAGTGTGTATACGCCCTTGTTTTTCAGTTTCTGGAATTCTCTGAACACGGTGTACTCCTGACTCATATTTCATTTTTTTGAAGACAGGATTTTCCAAATCTTTACCAGAAAGCAAGAAAACAACCTCTTTAAATCCCCCAATACCACTAGTGCTAGAATTGAGGAGGGATATTTCCCAGTTATTTTTTTCAGCATATCTCGAATACATCCTAAAAAGGTTTCCAGCAAAAAGCCCTGACTCATCTCCTCCAGCGCCAGCACGGATCTCTACGATAACATTTTTTGAATCATTTGGGTCTTTAGGGATAAGTTCAATTTCGAGAGCTTTTTCCAAATCTTCTTTTCTTTTAGAAAGCTCTATGTTTTCTTCCATGGCTAATTCTTGCATTTCAGGGTCATCTTCTGAGTTTATGATTTCCGCATTTTCTGTCATTGATTTTTCTGCGTTTTCAAGATTATTTATAATTTCCATTATTTTTTCTAGCTCTGCTTGTCTTTTTCCCAGAGATGCCATTTTAGATGCGTCAGAAGACAGCTCTCTAGAATTAAGAGCTTCTTGAGTTTGTGCGTATTCTTTTTTAATCTCTTCAATTTGTGATTTCATTCTCTGAATTTGTTATTTATTTACATATTCGGGTCATTCGAGTGAGATTCGATTATTGGAGTCGCCTGTAATGTTTAATAAGTGCGACCCTAATTACGAATGAGCATTCGAATAATCCGAATGGGCTTTTTATGATTCCATAAATATTATAAATTCTATCTTTATTTAGGGAGGAAGTCAATTTAACTAGTTAATAGTTACTAGTTATTAGTAACTAGCTTATGATTTACAAATGATATTTTGTGGGTTAGAATACAAACATTAATACAAGCATTAATTAAAAATTAAATAAATATTTTTATGATTTGGGTTTATACTTTATCGAGTGTCTTCTTGATAAACTTGACTTCTCTTGTAGGATTTTTTATATAAAAGAGAAAAATATTTAAAAAATATTTATTTTTTCAGTTTTAAGCATAGGGGCAATGCTAGGTAGATTCTTTATTTGTTTAATTTTAGGATCTTTTGAGAATATAAACATGCTTTTTTGTGGTATTATTAAAAAATAAGCAGTAGTTTTATGCAGGAAAATATAAAAAAATTGGAAGAAATAAAGGATAAAATCCCGTTTTTGCGGGAACGCCTTTGACGTCGAGCAAAAGAAGCAGAAAATTAAAGAATTGGAAGATGAAGCTTTGGCACCAAGTTTTTGGAATAATCAAGAGAAAGCAACTGCCAAAATGAAAAAGCTGGAAAACTTAAAAGAGATTGTTGGAAAAATAGAAGATTTAGAAGAGCGAGTAGGGTACTTGGAAGAAATTTCCAAAATTGCAGAAGAAAAAGAAGAGAAGAAGGAGATATCTTCGCAGATCTTATCTTTAGAAAATGAAGTAATCGACCTGGAGTTCAAGACATTGCTTAGCGGGCAATATGATGAAGGTGATGCTATTTTAGCAATTCATGCTGGGGCAGGAGGGGTGGATGCTCAAGATTGGTCAGAAATGATTCTTAGAATGTATTTGCGATATGGAGAAAGAAACAATTTTAAGATAAGTGTGTTGGATGAGTCAAGGGGAAGTGAAGCAGGAATTAAGAGCGTAATATTTGAAGTAAAAGGTAGTTACGCTTATGGTTATCTAAAGGGAGAGGCGGGTACGCATCGCTTAGTGAGACTCTCTCCTTTTAACTCAGATAATTTGAGACAAACCTCTTTTGCATTGGTGGAAGTTTTGCCAGTAATTGAGGAAGATGATAATTTTGAGATTAAAGAGACAGATTTAAAAATAGATACTTTTCGATCCTCAGGAGCGGGCGGGCAGAGTGTGAATACCACTGACAGTGCTGTTCGTGTAACACATATTCCGAGCGGTATTTCGTCAACCTGTCAAAATGAAAGATCACAAGCTCAAAACAAGGAGGCTGCTATGAAAATTCTCAAAGCCAAGCTTGATAAAGAAAAATTGAAAGAAAAGGAGAAAGAAAAAGAAGAGTTGCGAGGTGAGTATCAGAGTGCGGAGTGGGGTAATCAGATTAGGTCATACGTCTTGCATCCATACAAGATGGTTAAGGATCACAGGACTAATTATGAGGAGAGTGATACAGATAATGTGTTAGATGGAAACATTGATAATTTTGTGAGAGCTTTTTTGGAGAAGAAAGTGTGAAGTGAGTAATATTATTATGTGAAGTCTCTACGAATTACGAATTCATACGAAACTACGAACTTGATATTTTTAACTATTTTTTATTTTCATAAATTTTTCTAATAGTGATTCGTACTTTCGTAAAATTCGTAATTCGTAGAGAATTTACTTCTTGTGGTTTATGCTTAAAAGTATTATAATAAATAAAGTAAAGGTACTTAAAATATTCTAAAAAATAATTAAATAAAAAAAATGGAAAAAAATCAAACACCTAGGGTTTCTGTTATAATCCCTACTTATAATGAGGAAGTCAGAAAAGAGGCTATGAAGAAACATCTTGTATCTATAGGAGATCATTTCAATAAACTGGGAATAACTTACGAGATAGTGGTTGCACTTGATGGACCTACTGACAATACTCCAGATTTAGTAAAGGAGCATCAAAACAGTCTTGAAAATATAGTTATAATAGATAGAAAAGAGAACAAGGGTAAGGGGTATACTGTGAGAGAGGGCATGATGAAGGCCAGGGGAGAGATAAGAGTTTTTACTGATATGGATGGGGCTACCCCGATAAATATGATAGATAGATTTTTACCTAAATTTGAGGATGGTTATGATATTGTCATAGGGTCCAGGGATATGGAGGAGTCTGATGTAAAGGTTAGTCAGCCATTTTGGAAGGTTCTCTTGGGAAATACTGGAAATTTATTAATTCAATTTATAGGAGGTCTTTGGGGAATGAAAGATACTCAGTGCGGATTTAAAGCTTTTACAAAGAAGGCTGCAGAGGATATTATTCCTAGGACAACTGTAAATAGATGGGGGTTGGATTTTGAACTTTTGATGATAGGCAAGAAAAGAGATTATAAAATCGCAGAAGTCCCAGTTGAATGGATCGATAGTGGAGATAGTCTCGTGGGCATTGGTGGTTATATAAGTACTTTTAGGGATTTGTTTAATGTAAGATGGAATATAATCAAAGGGGTTTATCAGTTAGATAAATCTGTTGAAGATATGAAGAAAAAGTAATTTCTCGGAGATTTTAAAATAAAATTTAAGGAGATTGTTTTGTTGAGCTACATATTGTGCTAATAAAACAAAAGATCTAAAAATGAAAATAAAAATTTCCCAAAAAGGGAAAGAAAAAAATAAAAAAGAAAATCTTGAACCTAAAAAGAAAAAGCAATCTAATGGATCCGAATTAAGGCAAGACATAGTTACCGGGGATTGGGTTGTAATTGCGACAGGTAGAGCTAAGAGACCAGAAGATTTCGCTAAAAATGAGTATAGCACTCATGATTTAGATGGTGATACAGGGAACTGTCTCTTTTGCGATCCTGTAAAAAGTGGTCAAGAAAAGGATACGCTTATTTATTCAACGGATAATGGAGATTGGACTCTGAGAGTTTTTCCTAATAAATACCCTGCTTTTTCTAGGGGCAGGAAAGTGGCTTCTTTGGCCAAAGGCCCTTATTTTGGCATGACAGGAGTGGGTTATCACGAAGTTATTGTAACAAGAGATCACTTTAATCATTTGCCAGATCTTACAGATATGGAAGTTGCTGAGGTGTTTGATGCTTTTCAGGATAGATACTTGGATCTCATGAATAGAAAGAGCGTCAATTATATAACTATTTTTCACAATTACGGCAAAGAGGCCGGAGCTTCAATTGCACATCCTCACTCACAGTTAATAGCTATACCGGTTATATCTCCCTATGTTAGGCAGGAGTTAAATGGAGCAGAACTGTATCACAAGTCCAACAACAAATGTGTTTATTGTGAAATAGCTAACTATGAAAGCAAAGAAGGTACAAGGGTGGTTTTTGAAAATGATGAATTTATAGCCGTAGCACCTTTTTCTAGCAGGAGCGCTTTTGAAGTTTGGGTTATGCCAAAAAAACATAAGCCATATTTTGAAAGAATAACTGATGAGGAAAAATTGAAGTTAGCTGAGGTTTTTAGAAAAGCACTTTTGGGAATAAAAAGAGCAGTTAATAATCCTCCTTATAATTTTTATATCCATACTTCTCCTTGTGACGGTAAAGATTATTCTCATTATCATTGGCATATAGAGATATTGCCACATACTTCTACTTGGGCTGGATTTGAGCTAGAGACAGGGATAGAAATTTCTATGATAGAGCCAGAGGTTTCTGCTCAGGCTATGCGAGAAAACATAGAGGAATAATTTTAAAAATTAATTTTCAATTTATGAAAATACACAAAGAAAAAATAGATCTAGAAAGTAAGTCCCAGATCAACTTTATGGATGTTACTGACAAGGTTCATGAAGTTATAGATAACTCTGGCGTAAGAGAGGGTCAAGTTTGTGTTTTTTGCCCGCACACGACTATGGGGGTGGCTATTAATCATAATGAATCTATGCTTTTACAAGATTTTATGAGAATGCTTTATAAGTTAGTTCCTGTAGAGGATCAGTATTCACATGATCTATTTGAGCTTAAGAAAAATGGACACGATTCTGATGGAAGGAGTAATGGGCACTCTCATTCTAAGTCTATACTTATAGGATCTAGCGAAACAATACCTATCAGTAAGGGTAAGATGCTCTTAGGAAACAAGCAAAGTATTTTTATCGTGGAATTTGACGGGAGTAGAAAGAGGGATGCCTTGGTGCAAGTTATGGGTCTTTAATTTTAACGAAATATATGAGTGTATTGAGTAATAAATTAATGCAAGAGGGGTACTTGAAGAATGATTTGATTATAGATGCTTTTGCTAATGTAAGCAGGGTAGAATTTGTGCCTTCAGAAATGGAGCTTCAGGCTGATATTGATATACCTCTTCCTATTGGTCATGGTCAAACAATTTCTCAGCCGAAAACTGTAGCTATAATGTTGGAGTTTCTAGATCCTCGTCCTGGTCAAAAAATATTAGATATTGGTAGTGGATCTGGTTGGACTACAGCTCTACTTTCTTTTATTGTAGGTGAGAATGGCAAAGTTATAGCTCTAGAGAGAGTTAAAGACCTTTGTGATATGGGAAGAAAAAATACGGATAAAATGAATTTTGTTAAAAAAGGGATTGCTGAATTTTACAACCTTAGTGGAGAAAAAGGAAATGAGGCTAGAGCTCCTTATGATAGGATTTTGGTCTCAGCTTCAAGTAGAAAGGTTCCAGAAGAGCTTAAAAAACAGTTAAATATAGGAGGTAAAATGGTTATTCCTATAAATAACCGCATTCATTATATAGAAAGAAAAAAAGAAGATGATTTTTACGAGGAGGAATACTCTGGTTTTGCCTTTGTGCCACTTATTAAAAAAAGCAGTGCTTAGCTTTTAGCCTAAGCTAACTCAAAATATTTTTAGCACTCTTTAAGGGGGATTGCTAATTTTTTTATTTTATATTAGAATAAAATACACTAGTAAAAAATCATGTATTTGATTTATATTTTTTAAATAGTAAGTATTCTAAGTGGGGCGATTACTGCCTCAGAGAAAAATATGGCAGATTATTATAAAATTTTAGGAGTTGAAAAAAACGCTTCCGATGAAGAGATAAAAAAAGCTTATAGAAAATTAGCTCATAAACATCATCCTGATAAAAAAGGAGGAGATGAGGTTAAGTTCAAAGAGATCAATGAAGCTTATCAAGTTTTGTCTGACAAATCGAAGAGGGGGCAATATGATCAATTTGGTCAAACTTTTGATGGAAATGGAGCAAGTGCGGGAGGATCTGGTCAAGGAGGATTCTCTGGATTTGGGAATGGTCAGCAATGGGACTTTTCTGATTTTATGAATCAGGAAGGTGCTGCTGCTGGTGGATGGGAAGATATTTTTTCAGATATATTTGGAGGAGGTAGAGGTGCTTCTGGAGCAAAAAGAGGCTCTGATATTCAAGTAGATATAGAAATATCTTTTGAAGAAATGGTTAAGGGAGTTAGTAAGGACATCAATCTTTACAAAAACGCAACCTGTGATGCTTGTAGTGGCTCTGGAGGAGAGCCTGGTGCTAATGAAGAGACTTGTAAGACTTGCCAAGGAAGAGGTAGGATAAGAAAGGCAGTGCGCAGTATTCTGGGAACTATCCAGCAAGAAGTAGCTTGTCCGGAGTGTCAAGGAAAAGGTAAGACTTTTTCTGAAAAATGTAAAAAATGTTCAGGTAAGGGAGTTAATAAGGAGGAGAAACATATTTCAGTAAAAGTACCAGCAGGAATACAGAATGGTCAAACAATATCTATGCAAGGAGAGGGTGCGGCGCCTGAGGGTGGCGGTATAAATGGAGACTTGTATATAAACGTCCACGTTCGGCCACATGATCAATTTGAGCGTAAAGGTAATGATATTTATTCAGAAAGGCACATAACCTTTCCTCAAGCAGTTTTGGGGGATAATATAAACATTGAAACAATAGAGGGTAGTGTTTCAATGAAAATCCCTAAGGGAACTCAATCAGGTGAGCTTTTCAGGATTCGCTCCAAGGGAGTTCCTATGTTGCAAGGTGGAGAAAGGGGTCATCACGTAGTAAGAATAGTCGTCGATATTCCCAAAAAAATAAATCGACAAGAGAAAAAACTTGTTGAAGAGCTTCGAGACTTGAGGGGGTAGTATTGTCAAAAAGAATTTTTTGATGCTTCACACCAGAATAATACTTTGTGATATAATATAAAAAACTCATCAAGCTCTCTCTAAGGGAGAATTATTTGCCGCGGAGAACAGAGGAGAGTGTATTCACTAGTTAATATTTAAAATTATTTTTAACCCCCTCCCAACCTCCCCCTTTCAAGAGGGAGGGGCTCTGGTAGATACATCTTCAAAGAGAGAGGGGATTTATTTGAAAACATTATAAGGTGCAAATTTGTAAATCTTAAAAATAAGAAAATGTTCTGGCAAAAACAAAAACAAAAATTAACTACGGGAGAATTGGGCGAAGAAGCAGCTAGGGTTTTTCTTAAAAAGAAGGGGTTTAAGATTTTGGATCAGAATTATCAAAATTCCAAAGGCAAGAGATTGGGGGAGATAGATATTATTGCAAGATATAAAAAAGCTATAGTTTTTGTGGAAGTAAAAACAAGACTCTCTAATGATAAGAGCGTTTTACCTGAGGTTAATATTGATAGAAATAAGCTGGTGCGACTCCAAAAAATCGCGCTTTTTTATTTGCGCGATAAAAAATTAACTGAAAGTGATTATCACTTTGATGCAGTTAGTGTCTTGATTTCCCATGATAATGAAGTTGTGGATATCAGGCATTTGGAAAGTATATTTTTGTAGGTATCTATTTAAATGTATAATTAAATATATAGCTAAATTTTTTACGCAAAAAAAACTAAAAAAATACGGTTTGGTGACGGTCGTCACCAAATCGTAAATATATGTTATTAATTAGAAAAGCCATTCGCCTGAGGCGGATGGCTTTTAGTATGTTCAATGTTTTATGATTCATGCTTCATGTAATATGCACTACGCTAGTTTTATATTATCTTCTGGAATAACGTCCTTTATTTTAGTCATGATATCTTCGTTTTTTTCAATACTGTAAGAAGTTTGCATTTTGGTGCCCGCTAAGTCCAGATAAACTTTTATATCTCCAGGATTTGCAGAATTCATTATATTTGAAAGTTTTTCTATAATTGACTTACTGTTGCTATCATTGGCAATATTAATAGTTAAAGAGGTGTGGTTTTTTTGTTCTTTATGAAGTACAGCTGAGTTACCATTCTTTTTTTGGGTTGCTAGAATTCTTTTGAAATCTTCAACTTCTTGATCATTTACTACCTTAGCATCATCTACCAGTAGTTTAAAACTCCCATCTTTATCGGAAATTTTTCCACTAGCTAGGATAATATTTTCTTCTTTCCAAACAGATCCTGTGTTTTCTAGAGCATGAGGAAAAACAAGAATTTCCAGAGAGCCACTTAAGTCCTCTATTGTTACAAAAGCCATGTTCTGTTTCCTTTTCGTTACTATTTTTTGAACTTTAGTAATAACACCTCCTATTTTAATATGTCTGCCAATGGTATTTTTATCTAAGGAATTTATGGAAGTGGACATGTGCGCAAAGTATTCTCTATAATCAGATATAGGGTGATCACTGACATAAAGTCCTAAAAGTTCTTTTTCCCAGTGCAGCTTTTGTTTCTTAGAGGCTGGTTTTATTTCAGATAAGGTTAAAGAAGATGTTTCCATTTCCATTCCTCCAAAAAGACTCCCTTGATTGGAACTTTTCATTTTTTGAACACTTTTAGAAAATCCTAAAATAATATCTATATTTTCTATTATTTGGTTTCTTTCTCCCAGATCATCAAGTGCTCCGACTTTTGCTAAGGCTTCAATAGACTTTTTATTAAGATCTTTTCCCGTAACTCTTTCTAGGAAATCAACAAGATTTTTATAATGTCCGTTAGCTTGTCTTTCCTTGGATATTTCTTTGGCTACAGAGTATCCTACATTCTTGATAGCGTTCAAACCAAAGCGTATGTTTTCCTTGTTATCAGTTTCGATAACAGTAAACTCTTCGAAGCTCTCATTTATATTTGGGGCTAAAACGTCGATGCCCATAAGTTTACATTCTTCAACCTCTATAGCTATTCTGTCACTATTTCCTTGGTCAGCAGTCATAAGAGATGCCATAAATTCTGAAGGGTAATGGGCCTTTAGATAGGCAGTTTGATATCCAATGAGTGCATAGCAAGCAGCGTGACTTCTATTGAAGCCATATCCAGCAAAGGGTTCAATAAAGGAAAATATTTTCTCAGCCACAGTTTTACTCACCCCTTTTTCTACAGACCCTTCAATAAACTTTATTTTTTCTTTCTTAATTAGTTCTGGAATTTTCTTTCCCATGGCTTTTCTAAGCATATCAGCACCTCCTAGGGAGAATCCTGCTAGGCTTTGGGCGATCTGCATAACTTGCTCCTGATAAACAGCTACTCCATAAGTTTTTTCTAAAATTTCTTCTAGCTTAGGGTGAATATATTCTATCTTTTTACGACCATGCTTTCTGTCGATAAAATCAGGAATCCAATCCATAGGTCCTGGACGATAAAGAGCGACCATAGCTATAACATCTTCTAGATTATTGGGTTTAAGTTGTTTGAGATATCTTTTCATTCCTGATGACTCTAGTTGAAAAACTCCAGTAGTTTTGGCCTCTTGTAAAAGCTGATAAGTGGCGCTGTCTTCCAAGGGTATCTCTTCTATATCTATATCTATTCCTTTTGTTTTTTTAATTATGTTAAGAGTATCCTGAATGATGGTTAAGTTTTTGAGACCCAGAAAGTCCATCTTAAGAAGACCTATTTTTTCAACATAACTTGACTTTGTTGATGAGGCATACTGAGTAACTACGCCATCCTCTTTTCCGGTAATTTTTTGAAGAGGAGAATAAAAGGTTACAGGTTCCTTGGTTATAACTACACCGCAAGCATGCATTGAGGCATGGCGAGCTACTCCTTCTAACTTCTTAGCGCTGTCAATAAGTTTTTTAGCTTCTTTTTCTGAGTTATAGAAAGTCTTGAATTCAGGGACATTTTCAAGGGTCTGCTCAATTGTGGAAAACATTGGTATTAGCTTGGCAGTTTTGTCGCAATAATCATAGGCATATCCCAGTGCTCGCCCAGCGTCGCGAATAGCAGCTCTGGCAGCCATAGTTCCAAAAGTTATAATTTGAGCTACATGATCGTATCCATATTTCCTCCTAACATATTCTAGAACTTCATCTCGGCGATCATCAGCAAAGTCCATATCTACATCAGGCATGGATATGCGTTCCGGATTGAGAAATCTTTCAAAAAGAAGATCGTATTTTATAGGGTCTATATTAGTTATTCCAATTAAATAAGAAACAAAACTTCCAGCTGCAGATCCACGCCCAGGGCCAACAATAATTCCCTGTTCTTTGGCCCAGTTTGTGAAATCTTGGACAATTAAGAAATAGGAAGGGAATCCCATTTTTTCTATTATAGAAAGCTCGTACTCCATTCTATCAAGGTGTTCTTTGGTGATATCTTCTTCTTTTGGATATCTTTCTTTGAGCCCTTTTTTTGTTAGGTGTCTCAAGTAAGTGGTGTCAGTAAATTCTTTCGGCACTTCAAAAAAAGGAAGCTGAGTTTCTCCTAGTTTTATTTCAACATTGCACTTTGCTGCTATTTCTTGAGTGTTGGAGATAGCCTGAGGAGTTTCCTGAAAGCTTTTTTCAATTTCTTGAGTAGGTCGCATAGAGAGATTGAAGTCCATAAGATTCATCCTGTCTTTTTCTTGAACTTTTCTATTTGTTTGAATGCAGAGTAGAATATCTTGAGTTTCCTTGTCTTCTGGCTTGGCGTAGTGAATATCTCCTGTAGCTACTAATGGAATCCCGGTTTCTTTGAATATTTTCTGCATTCCATTGTTGGATTTTTTTTGATCTTCAAAATTAGGGTGATCTTGTATTTCTAGATAAAAATCTCCCTTACCAAATATTTCTTCATACTCTAAGGCTTTTTTCTTAGCTTCTTCATAATTACCGTTTATTATATTTTGAGAAATTTCTCCTTGGGCACAACCACTCATTCCAATAAGACCTTTGCTGTGATCTTTTAGGATTTTCATATCAATCCTTGGCTTATAATAAAAACCTTCAAGATGAGCAATGGTTACAAGTTCCATTAAATTTTTATAACCTTGATTATCTTTAGCTAGAAGAGTTAAGTGATAGCGTGTTTTGTCTAACTTAGTATTGTTTTTGTTTTCAATTCCATTGGGCGCTACATACATTTCGCATCCGATAATAGGCTTGATTCCAGCTTCACGCGCTTTAATAAAAAATTCTACTGCTCCATACATTACTCCATGATCAGTAAGAGCTAGTGAATCCATGCCTAACTCTTTGGCACGATTAACAAGATCATCTATTTTGGCAAGACCATCCAGTAGAGAATAATGAGAGTGGACGTGAAGATGTGTGAATTTCATAGGATTTTTCTACGAAATACGAATTTTACGAAATTACGAATAAGTTTTAAAATCTATTTAGAAGAATAAAATAGTATGTTCGTAATTTCGTATGAGTTCGTAATTCGTAGGATAAACAAAAACCACCAATAAAAACTAGCGGTTAAAAATAATAAAATATTAAAAATATGTAGTTTTTTTGTTTCATAAATTTATCCCTATCTTCATAGCCCTGCCTGCAGTGCCTAGCTATGATATTCTTTGTTGTAGTGTAGTTGATTACAAGAAAAAAATCAAACACCTTAAATAGGATAAAAAAAGCACAGCTATGGCAGGCAGGCCTGATTTCTCTATGGGTTTTGCAAGGTAGGTTAACTTGAATAAGCAAGGACAGTATATAAATCAAAATTATTTATATTTTTATTTACTCTTGCGAGATTGATTGTAGTATATTTTTTTGGAAAGAAGAAGCCAATTTAAAAAGAGGGAATTCAGTATCTGAAAACCCTCTTTTTTGTTGACTTAAACTAGAAAGGGATTAAATTGCTTCTCTCTTCTAGCTCTGGGAATAAGTTTTTACTCCCAAATTTTTTGTTGATACTTTCCGGATTCTTATTTTTTAAAATATTTTGGAAAGTATTCTCTAGAAGAAATCAGAGACTTTAAATAGTCCACTATGGCGATAGAGACGCTAGCTCCTCTTCCTTCAAAAACCACTTCTTTGTCGTTGCAATGATCTGGAGAAGGTGCAGAGATAATCCAATGGCCGTTTTTGTCTACTTTAATCAAGGCAAGATCTTGCTCTATTAGATGCCTCGTTTCTGGCGGCGGCGGATTCTCGATATGAGATATCCGCGTGATCTTTAATTGGATTTTGTATTTAAACATTTTTCCTCCATTACAGGCAGTTCTTGTTAAATATTGTCTTTTACTTTTGCAAATGACTTAGATAGTCTTCTAGCTCTGCGCAAGAATCGTAGAGTTTTTTTGGAATTTTTGGATTTTCAGTGACGTAATTCAGCTTATTGGGCGAAATGTCTATTTGCTCAGATAAAGTAGTCTCGATTCTTTTAACAAGTTGAATAATTCTCTCTGCGGTGACTTCTCCAAGATTGGCAAAGCTTGCCGCCCAAAGAGCGTGCATACAAGTTTCTTTGACATCCTCAAAATGTGACATAATCCCTCCCGTATTTTTGTTTTTAAATTAACTGAATAAAAAACAGCTTTTTTAAGCTGAAAAATAAGTGTATAATAAAATTACTAAAAAATCAAGAGCCTTGGACATATAAACATGTAAGCATGAAAACATTTAAACATGGAGAAACATGTAAGCATATGATTCTTTAAGCTTTGAAACATTTAAAATTGTGTTTATATGCTCGTATGCTGACATATTAATAACATTATGACTACTTCAAGTTTTGAGTTGGAGAAATCCTTATTAGAGAATGATTATAAAATAATTATTGGAATAGATGAGGCGGGCAGAGGTCCATTGGCGGGCCCAGTCGTGGCTAGTGCTGTTTGTATAAAAAATTGTGATCTATTTATTGATAAGGATAAGAGATGGGATTTTGTGAGAGACTCCAAGAAGTTAGCTGAAAAGAAGCGAGAAGAAATTTTTGAATTTATCTTTGAAAATTTTTATGTAGGAGTAGGCATATCCAATGAAAAAACAATTGATGATATAAATATCCTGGAGGCTACTTACTTAGCCATGAAAAAAGCTATCGGTGAGCTATTGTCTGAAATGAGAAAAGCAGGTGTGGGTAAGGAGAAAAAAACAATAATAATTGTAGATGGGAATAAGCTTATACCTAACTTATCAATAGAACAAAAAGCTATAGTTAGTGGAGATAATGTTGCTAAAACTATCTCAGCCGCTTCAATAATTGCTAAAGTGACTCGAGACAGAATAATGATGGAATGTGATCAAAAATGGCCTGGGTATAAATTTGCTAATCATAAGGGTTACGGAACTAGGGCTCACATAGAAGCTCTTAAGAAATTGGGGGCATGTGATATCCATAGAAAAACTTTTGCTCCAGTCAAAAACATGTAAAACATATAAACATTGAAGCATTGAAACATTATTGCTTGTATGATTATATGTTTACATGCTTAGATACTCTATGCTCTTGCCAAAACCAAAAAGTAGTGATAGATTAATTTATAGTAGTAAACATATAATGCATAGCACATAGCACGCAGCATAGAAATATTTTTTGTTTCTTATGTTCCATGTTAGGTGTTTCATGAATAACGAATATGCCAGTGCCAAAACAACGCCATAATTCAGCTAGAAAAGGGCGAAGGAGATCCGGTCAATTAGATAAAAATAACATTAAAAATACTAAAACTGTAAAATGTTCTAGTTGCGAAGCTTTAATTTTGCCTCATAGGGCTTGTCCGAAATGTGGTAGTTACAAAGGTAGGGAAGTTTTGAAGACTCCAAAGAAGTAATATTTTGACAGGAGATCCATGTTGATTGTTAAGGTGAGTATTTTTAAAAATATTAAAATTTTTTAAAATAAAAACAAAATTCGTAAAATTTAGAAATATTTACGATGACTAAAAGTTTATAAAAATATGGCAAACAGACGCCTTCAAAGATCAATAGCTATGCAATCCTTATTTGAGTGGGATTTCAATGACAGTAAGGAGGATACTATCCTAAAAATAGTTGATAAAAACATTAAAGACTTAGCTGTAGGGATTGATGAAACTGATCTCATCCTTTCTTTAGTAGAAGGTGTTTTAAAGAATCAAAAAGATATAGATGAGCTAATGGAGCAATGTGCTCCTGAGTGGCCCATAAGTCAAATTACCGTGGTGGATAGAAACATATTGAGAATTGGTATTTTTGAACTTCTTTATGGGAGCTATGATGAGGTTCCTCCGAAAGTAGCTATTAATGAAGCTATTGAGCTAGCGAAAACATTTGGAGGTCCTAACTCTGCTAAGTTTGTTAATGGTGTTCTGGGTACAATTTATAGAGAAATGGGCGAGCCTTTGAAAGATGATGAATCAGGTAATATTAAAAAATAATTTAACTAAATTTTTAATAAAAAATAGCTAGTTAATAATTTATAATTTTTAAAATTGTAATTTGGTAACTAGAAGTTTTCTAAAAATTATGTCTGTAAAAGAATTTGCCAAGAGGATTGATGTAGACTTTAAAAATATAAATCTCTTGAAGGAGGCCTTAACTCATCGTTCTTACTTGAATGAGCACAAAGAAAATAATTTAAATCAAAACGAAAGACTGGAATTTTTGGGGGATGCTGTTTTAGAGTTAGTTGTTACTGACTATTTGTTTTCAAATTATGATAATCCAGAAGGAGAGCTCACTAGTTGGAGAGCAGCCTTGGTTAATGGTGATATGCTGGCAAAGGTTTCTAAAAAAATAGGGGTAGAAAAATACCTTCTTATGAGCAAAGGAGAATCCAAGGATAAGGGTAGGGCTAGAAGATATCTCTTGGCTAATGCTTTAGAGGCGATTATTGGAGCAATTTATTTGGATAAGGGTTATGAGTCAGCTGATAAGTTTATCAAAAAAAATATTATCATAAATATTGATGAAGTCTTAAAAGAAAAACTTTATTTGGATGCTAAAAGTTATTTTCAAGAAAAGTCCCAAGAGCATGAAAAAATTACTCCTTCTTACAAAGTAACTAAGGAAGAAGGTCCTGATCATGACAGGGTTTTTACTGTAGGCGTGTTTATTGGTGATGAACTGGTGGCCGAAGGAAAGGGTCCGAGCAAGCAAGATGCTCAGCGAGAGGCAGCCAGTGAGGCTCTTAAGAAAAAAGGCTGGATATAGTATGCAGCAAGTATTGTGTATCATGTATCAGGTATCAGGTATTAGTATTAGTTATTATTAATTGAGAATTATGACTCGTGGATTATGAAAAGACATCTTTAAACACAGTGTAAAAAGTACGTACATCGGTACGTACTTTTTAAAATCAACAAATAAAAAAAATGAAATAGCGATTAAAGCTTACAATATTAATCTAGAAAGATCTTCATGAAATGAATCAGCCTTGTCTTATTATGCAATCTTCTAGCGACTGGAATGTTATTCTTCCCATAATTACGCTCTACCAAAAAATTTGAAACTGTAGTAATATATATTAGTAAGTTTATAGAGTTCATAGTTAATAGTTCACAGTTCACAGTTGACAGTTCACAGGCGATAATTGCTGTATATTATTTATTAAAAATAAATCTAAAAACTAAAAAATTTTACAAACTTTATAAAATTCATAAAGCTTTAAAGTTCGTCAAGTTTGTAAAGTTTAAAGTTAGCAGCTTACAAGTAGGCAGTTCACAGCTAATAGTTCACAGTTCACAGTTTACAGATAATAGACGTTAATTGCCGTATATTATTTACAAAATAAGCCTAAGAGCTAGAACTCAAAACCTATTACCTAAAACCTAACACCTAACCTATGTATTTAAAGAAACTAGAGTTATCCGGGTTTAAATCTTTTGCCAATAAGACAGTAATAGATTTTTCTCCTTCTTTTGTGGGGAAGAACAATCTTAGCAGTGGTAAAAATGATAAAAATAAGTTAGGTATAACTGCTATTGTAGGTCCCAATGGCTCAGGTAAATCGAATATAGCTGATGCTATTCGCTGGGTAATGGGGGAACAGTCTATGAAAAACCTGCGCGGTAAGAAGTCTGAGGACATAATTTTTGCAGGATCTGTATCCAAGGGAAAGTTGAGCTATGCAACAGCTTCATTGCATTTTGATAATTCGGACAAGGGGATTCCTCTGGATTTTTCAGAAGTTATTATAACAAGAAAGATATATCGAAGTGGAGAATCGGAATATTTAATAAACGGGTCCAGGGTTAGGCTTATAGATGTAGCTGACATATTAGCTAAAGCGGGAGTAGGTAAGGATAGTTACAGTGTTGTTAATCAAGGAATGAGCGATGCTGTTCTCAATGCTACCCCAGTAGAAAGGCGTTCTATTTTGGAGGATGCCGCTGGAGTTAAGCAGTATCAGATAAAAAAAATAAGAGCTATAAAAAAACTTGAAACTACGAGAAAAAATTTAGAACAAGTAGGTAGTTTACTTAATGAGATAGAGCCTCATTTGAGGAGTTTGAGTGGGCAAGCCAGAAAGGCAGAAAGAGGGAAGGTGATAAAAAAAGAACTTCAAGAGCTCCAAGAGAGTTACTTCAGTTATCTCTGGGATTCTTTTCAGAAGGAAAGAGAGGCTTTTGTGGGTGAAAAAGATTCTTGTGGCAGAGATATGATGAATGTGCAAAGAGAAGTTGATAAGCTAAACGATTTCGTACAAGTTGAATCTAAGAAAATGCAGGAAAACAAGAAGCCGGATGAATTAAAGGTGGAAAGAGATAAGATTTACGGGCAGATAAGTAATCTTGAAAGAGAGCTTATTGTTTCGGAAGGCAAAAGAGAAGTTTTGGAGGAAAGGCTTGGTCAACAGAGTGTAGTGAGGTCTATATTGGTAGATAAGGCTTATATCAAAAATGGGCTAGAGAGTATTTATTTTCAACAAAAAGAACTTTCTAAAAAATTAAGTTTAGTTAAAAAAATAGAAGAAGTAGAGGAAGTAAAAATTTCAAATAAAAAAATAAGTAAAAGTATTTTTGAGCTTAGAGATAATGTTGCAGCTGGAAAAGTGGAGGGAAAGATGACGAAAGATCAATTGGAAAAGATAAAGGAAATAAAAAAAGAGTTGGGTAATATAAAGGAGGATAAGTTAGAGAAAAAACAAGAAATTGACAAGCTCAGGGAAAGCATCCATAAGATAAATAAAGGAATTGAAGACGAGGTTCGCAAGGACAGAAAAGCTAGGGAGGAATTTTTTAGAGCAGAGGAACAACTGAGGTCTTCTCAGAGAAAATTATCCAATCTTAAAGATAAATTTAATGAATCTAAGGTTGCTATAGCTAGAATCGAGGTTCGTGAAGAAGATTTGGTTTCAGAAGCTAAAAGCAGTATTGGTAAAGATATAAAAAAGTTGTCTTATGATGGAACTGAATTTGATAAACATGAAACTGAAGCTAAGATATCTAAAATGAAAGTACAGGTTGAGCAAAGCGGAGGAATAGATCCCTTAGTGGTTGATGAATACAATGAAACAAAAGATCGTTATGATACTCTTGAGAAAGAGTCAGAAGATCTTGAAAAAGCTATAGTTTCATTAAGAGCAGTTGCTAAAGAGATGGATGTAGAAATAGAAAAGGTTTTTGCAAAAGCTTTTTTGAAAATTAATGAGGAATTTTCTAAATATTTTAAAATAATTTTTGGAGGCGGGAAAGCTAGTTTAACAAAAATAAAAACAGTCAAAAGAAAGATTGTCAAAAAAGATGAAAACATTTTAAGTGAAGAGGGTTTAGAAAATGATCCTTACAAGGACCCTGATGAGAGCGAAGAAGATTCTGAGCAGGAGACAGAGATTGGAATCGATATCGCAGCCACTCCTCCGGGTAAAAAGATTGCTGATCTATCAATGCTTTCTGGAGGGGAGAGATCTCTTACTTCTTTGGCACTTCTTTTTGCAATTATTTCTTACAACCCACCACCTTTTGCAGTTCTTGATGAAGTGGAGGCAGCTTTAGATGAGGCAAACTCGAGACGTTTTGGAAAAATTCTTTCAAAGCTTTCTAGTAACACTCAATTTGTAGCTATAACTCATAATAGAGAAACAATGTGCCACGCTTCTTATCTTTATGGAGCTACTATGGGAGATGACGGGATAACTAAACTGGTATCGGTAAAAATTGATGATAAATTAAAATAATATTTGTTGCCGAAAATTTATTATGTTAAAATACAAGCATGCAACTCTGTAGATACTAGAATATTAAAATATATAGGCTTAAAAAAATAAGAAAAAAATAAAATGATAAAAATAGCAATTAATGGTTTTGGAAGAATAGGTAGACCCTCTTTGAAGATAATAGAAAATAGGGACGACATGGAGATTGTAGCAATTAACGACCTGTCTTCATCTGAAGATTTAGCGTATTTGTTGAAATATGACAGTGCTTATGGTGTTTATGATAAAGAAATTGATTTTGATGAAAATAATATAATAATAGATGGAAGAAAAATACCAGTATTTTCAGAAAAAGAACCAAAAAACCTTCCCTGGAAAGATTTGGAAGTAGATGTTGTATTGGAATGCACAGGTGTTTTCAGTACGCGCGAAGCAGCTCAGTCTCATATAGAAGCTGGAGCTAAAAAGGTCGCTCTGTCTGCGCCAGCTAAAGATGATACTATTAAAACTTTTGTTTTGGGAGTAAACTCAGATGATCTAAGCGCTAATGACGATATTGTTTCCAATGCTTCTTGCACTACAAATTGCTTAGCTCCGATGGTCAAGGTTCTGGAAGACAGTTTTGGAGTAGAAAAAGCACTTATGTCAACTATTCATAGCTACACATCTAGTCAAGCGATAGTAGATAGGGATGATAAAAAGGATAAACGCAGAGGAAGAGCTGCGGCTCAAAATGTTATTCCCACTTCAACCGGGGCAGCTAAGGCTACAGCATTGGTTATTCCAAGTGTGGCAGGTAGCTTTGACGGCATGGCTTACAGAGTTCCCACAATTGTCGGTTCTGCCAGTGATTTAACGGTTGTTCTTAAAAAAGATACAACAGAAGATGAGGTAAATAGTGTTTTCGAAAAAGCTTCTCGGGAAAATATGAAAGGTATTATCCAATTTACAGAAGAAGCACTTGTGTCGCATGATATTTTGGGAAATCCTTTTTCTTGTATTTTTCAGAAAGACTTAACTAAAGTAGTGGGTGGTAATTTAATTAAAGTTGTTGGTTGGTATGATAATGAATGGGGTTATAGTAATCGTTTGGTTGAATTGGCAGTCCTTTTGGCAAAAAAATAAAAGGCACAAATTTTCACAGAGTTATTCTTTCGTTTTTTCATTAGCTGAAAATACGAAAGTATGATTAAAGAATACTATAATTAATAAATAATTCAATTTTTGAGCTTTATCTTTTAAATTTTTTTAACTATGTTCGATATCATTATTAAAAACGGAGTGGTCATTGACGGCACAGGTAATTCTATGCAGAAAGTTGATATCGGAATAAAAGAAGGTGAAATCGTAGAAATAGGTAGGCTGGATAACGAAAAAGCAGATAAAATAATCAATGCTTCCGGGAAATATATAACTCCAGGTTTTATTGATGTCAACAATCACTCAGATACTCGTTGGAGAATATTTGCTGATCCCAGTTTGAAGAGTTTGGTTCATCAAGGAATTACAACTATAGTTGGAGGGGCTTGTGGATCTTCCTTAGCACCTCTTAATAATACAGAAATGATAAAGGCTATTCGAAAATGGATGGACATCAGTAAATTGAATATTAACTGGGTTTCCATGAAAGAATTTCTGAAAGAAGTTGAGAAAATTAGTCCTTCTGTTAATTTTGGAACTTTGGTAGGCCATGGGACTGTGAGGAGGGGAATAATCGGAGATTCTACTCGAGATCTTCATGAGGCTGAGTTTGATACCATGAATCAAATACTGGAAAAATCCTTACAGGAAGGAGCACTAGGGATGTCTTCGGGTTTAGCTTATTCACATGCTAAGTTAGCTTCCAAAAAGGAAATGACTGAATTGAACAAAACAGTGTTTAGTAAAAATAAAATCTATAGTACTCATATAAGAGAGGAAAGCTTTGCTGTACTAGATTCACTAACAGAGGCGATAAGGACAGCTGAAGAATCGGGTGTCAAGCTTCATATTTCTCACTTAAAAATTATGGGTGAGAAAAACTGGTCTCTTATGGATACTGCCCTTAGAAAAATAGAAAAAGCTAAAAAAAGCGGGGTAGACATAAGCTTTGATATTTATCCCTACACTTCGACTGGATCTGTTCTCTATACTCTTCTTCCTGATTGGGTTTCAAAGGGTGGTAGAAAAATGTTGCTTAAGAGATTGAAAGAATCAGATACTAGAGATAAGCTTTTGGCGGAAATGAAGGAGAGTTACATAGATTACGCCAACATAATAGTTTCATCTCATTCTCTCGGAAAAACTTTGACCCGTAGGGTTGTGAGGGATATTGCCAAATCTCAAAATAAGAAAGTTGAAGAAATAATTATAGATCTTTTGATTTCTAGCAATGGAAGAATTATGACTATAACAAAAGCTCTAAGTGAAGATAATATCAAAAAAGCTATAGCCAATCCGCTTTCTATAATATCTTCAAACGGATCAGGCTATGATGTTGAACACAAGAACAGTGGTGAGCTTGTTCATCCCAGGGACTTTGGTTCTTTCGTTAAGGTTTTGTGTAAATATGCCTTAAAAGACAAGGTTTTAAGTCTGGAGACTGCTATAAATAAAATGACGGGGAAACCTGCTGAAGTATTTGGAATCAAAAAAAGAGGTATCTTGAAAGAGGGCAACTTTGCTGATATTGTTATCTTTGATCCAGATAAACTAAAAGATAATGCTACAATAGAAAAGCCATATCAATATCCATCTGGTATCGAATTTGTGCTAGTTAATGGAGAAGCGATTATAGAAAATGGTAAATATACTGATCAAAGATCTGGATTAATAATAGATAGATAGTATGGTTAATTTAAAAATTACTCTCTTTATTTCTAGAGAATAATTTTCTAATAACTTGTAATTATTTATGGATATAAAATATTTTAAAGATAAGAAAATAACAGTTTTTGGACTGGGTCTTCTTGGCGGAGGTTTGGGGGTGGTTAAGTTTTTAGCCAAACACGGTGCAAAAAAAATAGTGGTTACTGATATAAAGAGTAAAGAAGAGTTAAAATCTTCAGTAGAAAAATTAAAAGGAATTAAAAATATAGAGTTTGTTTTGGGATACCATAGGATAGATGATTTTACTAAGGTTGATTTAGTGGTCAAGAACCCTCAAATACCTTGGGATAACAAGTATATTAAGCAAGCTATTTCTAGCAAGATACCTGTGGAGATGGATTCAAGTTTGTTTTTTAAATTTTGTAAAAATAAAATAATTGGTATTACTGGAACCAAGGGTAAAACCACTACTGCTACAATGATTTTTGATATTTTGAAAAATGCTGGTGAAAAACCTGTTATGGTTGGGGTGGGTCAAACATCCGTTTTGGACAGACTTGAGGATTTGAGAAAAGATTCGGTGGTAGTTTTCGAATTATCTAGTTGGAGGCTTTCAGCTTTAGGAAGGGCAAAGGTGAGTCCTCAAATATCTGTTTTTAAGAATATATTTCCAGATCATCTTAATTATTATAAGGATTTAGAAGAATACTTAGATGATAAAAAAAATATTTTTTTATATCAAAAACCTAAGAATTGGTTAATTTTAAATGGAGATGATAAAAAAATAAAAGATTTTTTACCAGAGGTTAAGTCTCAAATTATAAAATTTTCTTTCAATGAGGAGACTAGTGGAATCAGCGTATTTTATAAGGATGAAAATTTATATATAAATGACGGTTTAGATATAAGAAAAATAGCTTCTCAGGATTTGCTAAAAATTTATGGAAAACATAATATGTCCAATATGTTAGCAGCCATCGGGGTGGCTTTTGCGCATGGTATTGATTTTAAGAAAATAAAAAAAGCTATATTGAAAACCAGAGGAATAAGTCATCGCTTAGAATTTGTAGAGGAAATTGATGGTGTAAAATATTATAATGATAGCGCGGCTACTATTCCGCAAGCAGCTATAGCGGCCATTGATTCTTTTGAAGACCCCGTGATTTTAATTGCCGGAGGTTCTGATAAAAAACTGGACTTTTCAGAACTTGGAGAAATTATTTCTCAGAAAGTGAAAGGGGTTGTGTTTTTGAAAGGAAATGCTACTGAGAAGCTGATTACTGAGATTAAGAAGCACATAACAGAGAGAGATCACAATAGATTTGAGGTTATGGATTCTATGCACAAGGCTGTGGAGTTTGCCACTAGGTCAGCTGATAAAGGGGATATCATCTTGCTTTCACCCGGAGCTGCTAGTTTTGGTGTTTTTCAAAATGAATTTGACAGGGGCGACAAGTTTAAAAAAAGTGTAAGAAAGCTTAAGTAATTTCTAGATATGAGTGATAGATTTTGTTATTTCAATGGCGATATTTTAGCTGATGACAAAATATTTATAAGCCCAGAAGATCTTGGTTTCGTAAGAGGTTATGGGATATTTGATGCTATGCGAACAGTGAATGGTAAACTTTTTCTTTTTGATAGTCATTGGGACAGACTGAAGAGTTCAGTTGAAGAATTGAATATAAAAATTAATCTTTCAAAAAAGGAATTTGAAGGTGTGATAAATAATCTTTTAGAAAAAAATAAATTCAAAGAGTCTGCGATAAAAACAATTATAACAGGTGGAGTTTCGGAAGACGGGATAACAATGAAAGATAGTGAGCCTACCATCTTTATTGCGGTAAAAGATTTAAAGGATTTTCTTCCTAGTGAAGAGTTGAAGGAAAAAGGTATTGGAGTTATAACTCTTGATTTTGCTAGGTTTTTACCCAACTTAAAGACGCTTAATTATGTAGCTGCTATTAAGTCCCAAAAAGAGAAAGAGAGGTTTGAGGCCAAAGATATAATTTATATAAAAGAAGGAGATGTCTTGGAAGGATCAACCAGTAATGTTTTTATAGTCAAAGACGGAAAAATCATAACTCCAAATAATAATATTTTAAAAGGAACTTTTAGGGATTTCATTATCAGGATTGCTAAAAAAAATAATATAAAAATAGAAGAAAGAAATGTTTCAGAGAAAGAGCTCCTTGAGGCTGATGAGGTTTTTGTTACAGGAACTTACAAATCTATTTTGCCTGTGGTTAAAATTAATGATATGTTAGTGAGCAATGGCTCTTCTGGGAAAACTACTAAGGAGCTAATGTTTTTAGTGGAAGAATTTATAAGAAAATATTAAGAAAAATATAATTTTAAAAATATGCATGACTTAATCATAATTGGAGCTGGACCAGCTGGGCTGAATGCATCTATCTATGCTTCTCGATATGGCGTAAATAATTTAGTTATAGGCGGAATTGCTGGAGGGTTAACTACTAATACTCATGAAATTGGAAATTGGCTAGGTGAGGAAAAAATTAGTGGGTTTGAGTTTGCGCAAAAGGCTGTTGGCCATGCCAAGAGTCTGGGAGCAGACGTAAAGCTTTTATCCGTCGATCAGATAAATAAACTGAAAGATGAAACATTTGACTTATTGTTATCAGACGGAAGTAATATTCAGTGCAGATCCATCTTGATAGCAACAGGATCTAAACATAGGAAACTAGGAGTTGATAGAGAGCAAGAAATGATAGGTAGAGGCGTCTCTTACTGCGCTACTTGTGATGGTTTTTTTTACAAAGGAAAGACGGTTGGTATAATTGGTGGGGGTGATAGCGCTGTTTCTGCTGCAGTTTTTATGTCGAATATTGCCGAAAAAGTTTATTTGATATATAGAGGAGAAAAGTTAAGAGCTGAATCTTTCTGGGTAGATACCGTTAAAAGAACTGAAAATATAGAAGTAATATATAATACAAATGTAAAAGAGTTTTTAGGTGAGGATACTTTAACAAGCGTGATGCTGGACATTCCCTTTGAGAAAAGTAATGAGCTGGCGATAGAGGGATTGTTTATAGAGATAGGATTTACTCCATGTATAGCTTTAATAAAAGATTTAGGAGTAGATGTTGATGAGGAGAGTTATATTAAAATTGAAGGTGATGGAAGGACAAGTGCTAAAGGAATTTGGGCGGCTGGCGACATAACTACTGGGTCAGAAAAATTCAAGCAAATAGTTACAGCCGCCGCCGAAGGCGCTTTGGCAGCCTATAGTATTCAGAAATATTTGAAGAGGTAAAGACTATTTGATTGATTAGAGTAGGCTACTTAAGCGCCACATAGACTTTTTTATTATAAATTTTAACTTTTCATCTACTTTTTGTCAGCAAAAAGTAAATAAAAAAGTATTTATTGGTGCTAAGTAAGACATGTTCTATGTTCCATGATTCCATTACCGCAATCGCGGTTTTTTTGTTATAATAGGGGTATGCGAATAGGAATTGATGCTCGGTTTTATGGCGTAGGAAGTAAAGGACTGGGCAGGTATACACAAAAATTAATAGAAAATCTAGAAAGTATTGTTGCAGAAAATTCTCATCATGAATACTTTGTTTTTTTGCGTAAAGAAGTTTTTGATGAATATGTGCCTAAGAATAAAAAATTTTACAAAGTTTTAGCTGACTATAGGTGGTATTCTTTTTCTGAGCAAATAAATATGCCTAGGATTTTAAATAAATATAATTTGGACTTAGTTCACTTTCCACACTTCAATGTCCCTATTTTTTACAACAAACCTTTTGTACTAACAATTCATGACTTGATACTACTTCATTTTCCAACTATTAAAAATTCAAAACTTAGCCCTATTTTTTATTGGATAAAGTTTATAGCTTATAAATTAACAATTGGATCAGCCATTAAGAGGGCTAAAAAAATAATTGCAGTTTCTGAGTTTACCAAAGAGGATTTGATAAAAAATTACAAAAATGCAAAAAATAAGGTGTTAGTCACTTATGAGGGATGTGATTATTTTGAGGATGTGAATAAGATTCAAAAAAAGGACGTTGATATAAAAAAATATGGTATAATTAGACCATATATATTGTATGTTGGAAATGCTTATCCGCATAAAAATTTAGAGAATTTAATATTAGCCTTTAAAGATAGATCCGATAAAAAGGTTTCACTAGTACTGGTTGGAAGATTGGATTATTTTTATAGAAAATTAGAAAGTTTTGTTAGGGTAAATAATATTGAAAATGTAGTTTTTACAGATTTTGTCGCAGATGAGGATTTGGATAATATTTATAAGAATGCAAAAGCTTATATCTTTCCATCTCTCTATGAAGGTTTTGGATTACCGCCACTAGAAGCTATGAAAAGAAATGTTCCTGTAGCATCTTCAGATCATGGATGCATGCTGGAAATTTTAGGAGAAGCTGCTATTTACTTTGACGGAAAAAACTTAAAAGAAATAAAAAATACTATAAACAAAATAGTTGAAAGCAGAGGCTTGAGAGAGAGATTGATAGCAGGGGGTAGGTTTCAAGCAAGTAAATATAGCTGGGAATCGATGGCAAAAAAAACACTAAAAATATACAAAAACATAAATTTAAATGGATAGCCTAAGTTTTAAGGATAAAAATCTAGACTCAAAAAAAGATTCTTTTTTATCAAAGAGATCTTTTGCTGATGACGAGATAAATAGAGCCCATAAGTGCCAGACCTATGTGTTTGGACAAAAGTTTGATGTGGATGATGCTGATATTATCAAGAAAGTGAGTAGTAGTGAGATTGAAAGAGATGATTCGCAGGAATTTGGAAGTCTTTATTATGAGCCATCTAATTTTTTTGAAGATGAATCGGGAGATTATCGACATGATCATCGTTTTGAAGATAACGATTCACCTTTGGCAGATAATAGAAAGAGCTTTGGTTTTATGAAGTGGTCTTTTGCTATCCTGGCAACATCATTTTTGGTTGCAATTTTTTTATCTGGAGGATTATTTATCAATAAAGGGATGAATATAAAAAATCAAGTTTTAGGAGTCAGCGATCAAGCTATTGATAGTGTAAATGATGCTATTTATGATATAAAGGAAAGTAACTTTGAGACTTCTTCTGATAATTTTGAAAAAGCTTATGATAACTTTACTAGTATGTCCAATTCTCTCGAGGATTTGGGCGTAGCAACTATTTCCTTGTCTCGATTTGTTCCAGGAGCTTCAAAATTATCATCAGGATATGAATTAACTCAGGCTGGAAAACATCTGTCTTTGGCAGGAAAAAAAATAAGCAGTGTTGCCTCTGACTTGGGGCAATTAAAAGAAAATTCCTTTGGTAGCGATGAAAATGAGGGTATGTCAGCCCTAAGTGTTTTTCGAACCTTGGAAGAAGAAGTTGCTTCAATAGAGGAAGATTTGGTCATTTCTAGTGAGAGACTGGAAAAAGTCAATTTAAAGGATATCCCCAAAGACAAGAGAAGTGTTGTAAGGGATTTAAAAATAAAGCTTCCTATTATAATGAAGGGAGTAAATGAATTTTCTAGAAATAGCCATATAGTAGCAGATCTACTCGGAGCTAACGGTCCTAGAAAATATTTATTTTTATTTCAAAATAATCAAGAAATGAGGGCAACTGGAGGGTTTATTGGAAGTTACGGATTATTGGATATAGCTGGGGATGGGAGGATTAGAAATTTTTTTGTGGATGGAATATTTAATCCTGATGGGCAATTGACTGATAAGATAATTCCACCCAAACCCATCCAAAAAATAAGTGCTGCTTGGAGTTTGCACGACAGTAACTGGTTTCCTCACTTTCCTCTTTCTGCGCAAAAAGCTATTAGTTTTTATGAGAAGACTGGGGGTCCAACTGTAGACGGAGTGGTAACTTTGACACCTACTGTTATGCAGAAACTTATGAAGGTCACCGGTCCTATATACATGGAAGAGTATGATGTTGAATTAACTTCGGAAAATTTTATAAAAAAAATTCAATATGAAGTTGAGGAGGATTATGACAAAGAAGATAATCGTCCTAAGAAAATTCTTTCCGATTTGGCCCCGATTGTTTTAGATAGACTACTATCCTCTGGTGACCCAGAAACTATATCTGAAACAATAAAAATTTTAGGAGAGGCCTTAAATGAAAAACATATTTTGATTTACTCAAGTAATGAAGAACTTCAACAGATAATATCAGAAATTGGATGGGCTGGAGAAATAGTAGAAACCGAAAAAGACTATATAAATATTATAAATTCAAATATAAATGGATACAAAACTGACGGAGTTATTGATGAGAGCATAGAGCATAGCACAGAAATAGGTAGGGACGGAGTTGTTGTAAATACAGTTAAGATAACAAGAAAACACAATGGAGGTAATGAAGATTATGAATGGTGGAATAAGGTTAATGCTAATTATATGAGAGTTTATGTTCCAGAGGGGTCAATGCTTCTGGAGGTAGACGGACAAACTAGAGAGTTTAACGAATCTCCTTTGGATTATCAGGCACTTGGTTTTGAAGAGGATAAGGATGTAAAAAGAGAAGAGAGTAATATGCAGATAGATGAAGTAAGTGGGACTAGAACCTATAGTGAAAATGGTAAGACAGTATTTGCTAATTGGGTTTATGTAAGTCCTCAAGAAGAGGTTTCCTTGACCTATAAATACCAACTTCCTTTTAAGGTTGATTTGAATTCTGGAAATGGATTTGACTCGTTTTCATTATTGGCACAAAAACAATCTGGAAGCTTGGGAGATAGTTTTAGCTATAGCCTCAAGTATCCAGGTGACTGGAGTTTGGAATGGAAGTCAGAAAATATTGATAGCAACGAATTAGGCAGACTAGAGATGGATAATTATTTAGAGAAAGATATTTTTCTGGGAGTAATTTTTAGTAAATAAGAGAGCCGAGGTAGTATTTCTTTATTGATTTATGTTTGATTACGTGATAATTTACTAGAAGTGTCTTAAAAGTATTTGGCACTTTATTTTATTTAAATGATAAAGAAAATACTAAACAATAAAATAGTAAATGAATCACCTACGCGTACTGTTGCCGGGGCGGCTTTGATAGTTTTTTTTGCTGGTATTCTTAGTCGCATATTAGGCCTTTTACGTGACAGGATACTAGCTTCTCAGTTTGGAGCAGGAGATACTTTGGATATTTATTACGCAGCTTTTAGGATTCCAGATCTTGTTTACAATCTTTTAATAGCAGGTGCTTTAAGTGCTGCTTTTATCCCTGTTTTTACAGGCTTAATAACTAAAAAGGATAAAAAAAATGCCTGGAAATTAGCTTCAGGTCTGTTAACTCTGCAAGTTGTAGTAGTGATAATTATAGCTACCATACTAGCCATACTAGCTCCGTATTTAATGATGATCATGATTCCCGGGTTCTCGGAAGAGAAAACTGCTCAAGCTTCACTTTTTACCAGAATTATGTTTTTGAGTCCTCTTTTCTTGGGCATGAGCGCTGTTTTTGGGGGTATTTTGGTTTCTTTGAAGAGATTTTTGATTTATTCCTTAGCTCCCATAATGTACAATATTGGTATAATTATTGGTGCTTTATTTTTTGTTAAAATTTGGGGAGATGTTGGTCTGGCCTGGGGAGTAGTTTTGGGTGCTTTTATGCACATGGTTTTACAATACTGGGCATCCAAGTTTGCTGGTTTTTCTTATAAGGCTATAGATATTAAGAGTATAATAGCTGATAGCAGGGTAAGGAAAGTTATCAAGCTAATGATTCCAAGGAGTTTAGCTATGGGGGCTACTCAGATAAACTTGATAATAGTTACTTTCTTTGCTTCAACCTTAGCTTCCGGTTCTTTGGCTGTGTTCAATTTTGCTAACAACTTGCAAAGTGTTCCTCTTGGACTTTTTGGTATATCTTTTGCCTTAGCTGCTTTTCCGAGGCTAAGCTCTTCTGCTGCCAGAGATGATATAAAGAAATTTAATTACACTTTCACTAGAACATTTAAAAGAATATTGTTTTTTGTTGTTCCAGCTAGTGTTTTTATTTTTGCGCTAAGGGCAGAGATTGTTAGGGCTGTCTTGGGAGCAGGTGAGTTTGATTGGAAGGACACTCGAGCCACACTTTGGGTTTTGGGATTCCTTTCTTTGAGTTTATTTGCTCAAAGCACTATACCTCTTATAGCTAGGGCTTTTTATGCGCTAGAAAACACTAAAACACCTTTTTATGTAGCTCTTTTCAGTGAGGCTGTAAATATTTTAGCAATGGTGGTTTTAGTTGAAAGATATGAGATAATGGGGTTGGCAATAGCTTTTTCACTCGCAGCTGTTGTTAATATGTTTATTTTATTGTGGCTTTTGAATGGTTATTTTAAAAACATTAAAAGAATGAATGTTTCCAATTCTGTGATAAAAATTATTATAGCCTCTTTTTTCTCTGGAGTAGCTATATATCTGACTAGGCATTATTTGGCAAACTTTATTGAATTAAGAACCTTGGGAGAGGTTTTGATGCAGCTAGTGATCGCTGGTGGAGCTGGTATATCCACTTTTTTAGTGGCTTGTTACTGGATGAGGATAGAGGAATTTTATGATTTCAAAAAAACCATACTTATAAAAGCACTAGGTCGCCCTAAAGGCGAAATAGAGGAGAGTAAAACTTTATAATCTTTACAAAAGAACTATAAAGCATGAAATTGTTTGCATAGAACTTGTGTTTAAGTTTAAAACTATTTTTTCTCTCCAACTAGGATAATATCTATTGAGACCATATCATCTATTATATGTATTCCAAGTCGAGAGAAAAATACTTCTGATCCATAAGCCACTTTCCAAAGCGTTCTATCTATATCGAAGTGAGCGTTTACTTTAACTTCCTTATCTTTTCCATAGACAAAGGCTGGAAATTCAATTTTGCGAGAGTTATTTTTAATTGTAAGTAGTGCAGTTATCTGATAATTAGGCTTGCTATCAATATTTTTTATTTTAGTAGCCTTTTTTATTTCTAGTTTGGCCACAGGGTAGTTTTCTGCAAAGAAAAAATCTTCACTTTTGAGATGCTTTTCAATCATTTTTTTATAGGGATCCTTGAGGTTAGTATTTTTTATGTTTTTCATATTAACGAAAACTTCTCCTTTTTTGAGATCATTTTTTGCAAAAGTTAGGAAACCTTTTTCCACCTGAACTGTACCTGTGTGTTTGCTACCTATATTTCTACCAGACCACTCTACTGAACTCTTTCTGGGACGCAGTTCGAAGCGACCATCTATCATAGAGCTTTTCTTTTTTGAGGACAAGCTTTTATTTGAGTTTTTCCATTTTTCCAGGCCACCGCTAAGAATATAGATATTTTTATAGCCAGCTTTAGTTAGTGCCCATTGAGCTCGGGGAGCTTCTCGGGTTTTATCGCTCCATCCGTAAATACAAAAAGACCTTTCTTTGTCCGGAAAAGCTTTTTTGAATTTATCCAAAAAATCCACTTCATATATGCAAAAATTGTGAGCACCCTTTATGTGCTCTTTCGCGAAAGAGGATTCAGAAAGGATGTCTATTGCAATACAGTCTTTTGGAATTGTTTTTATCTTTTTCATAATTTTATGTAATTAAATTATTAGCTAAAATTATCTTTTATTTTATTTTTCAAGGAACTACCGAAAGGTTTTTATAAATATCAATTTTGCAAGAAGACAGTGATACTATCTTTTTAGACACTTCTATTTTAACAATTTTTGATTGAATCGTCTACCGCGCAGTAAATAAGGCTGCTAGCTGTTATTAAATACATGCGTCTGAAAACATATCAAGAACGTACCATGGTACGTTCTTGATTTTAAGGTAGTTTTATATAACGTTTCCGTATATTTGATGTTTACCAAAATTCCTTTAAAAATCAATTAGTTTTTGGCAAATATGGGTAGAGCGAGGGCACGAGCGAGTCAGATATATTGTGTTGTGCGAGGGTGAGCGACGTTAGGAGTGAAAGTGCAACGTCCCCTTGAGTTCTCTTTTGTGAAAAAATCTAATTCAATTTTGGCACTTTTCTCTGTCGAGTGTAGTTTATTTAACTATCAAATCATTTTCTTTGTTGCTGTCTTCACGATATAATTGATAGTAGGCCGACGAAGGTGACATTGTAAATTCGTCATCTTCAAGTTTTCCAATGTATCCTTCGTCGAGCAACCTGTCTATTTCTGATTGCGGCATATATTCTTGGTTAGATTCAAGACCGCCTAGTTGCTCAAGCGATTCTTTATTCTCCTCTGGTACATACACATTGGTATTTGCGCGAAATGCCTCTTCTGTTGAATAGAATGACGCGCTATAATCTAAACCTTCATTAGCTACTATTTGACGTGCGATCTCAATAAATTCTTCTGGAGAAACACCCATCACATCTTCTTCAATTAAAACACCGCCGAAATAACTTGCTTCAGTATCTGACATACGAGTACTGATATGTTCCGTTTTATCAAGAACGCTGTATTGGGGAATTTCTATATTCGATTGTTCTTCTTGCTTTTGCGGAGCAGGAGTGTTTGTTTGGTTTGTTGAGTTATCGTTATCGACTAGGGAGCTAATTATAATCAAACCAAAAAAGATAAACAAAGTTATTGCCCACCATTTTTTGTACCAAGGCCTTGATGATGTTGTTTGTTCTGTCATAGTTTTACGCTTTAAAAATTAAAATTAAAAAGTGCCAAAATTATCCTTCATTTTTATTTTTTTACAAAAGAGAATTTTGTACAACTGGTTTTTATACGAAGTTAATTTCGTTTTATATTACAAACTTTGCAAGAAGACAGTAATACTATCTTTTTAGACACTTCTATTTTAACAATTTTTGATTGAATCGTCTACCGCGCAGTAAATAAGGCTGCTAGCTGTTATTAAATACATGCGTCTGAAAACATATTACGTTCTTGATTTCAAAATGGTTTTAGATAATTAGAATGATATCTGAAGTTTTTGAAAATTTCTATTTAAAATTATTGTTCAAGTTCGCGATTGGTGTTAATTCTTGCTATTCTTAAATATTCAAGATAGAATGATAAGGATAAAAATCAAATTTTTATATATAAAAAAATAAGAAACTTCTGCATTATAGCGCATCACGTAAAATTATTTACATAATCACGTGATTGCTTACTTTTGAAGTTTTAAATTTTATTGAGTCGAAACATTTGCATATGAATAACATTAGAAATTTTTGTATAATTGCCCATATAGATCATGGAAAGTCGACTTTATCGGATAGGATTTTGGAGCTCACAAATACTGTCGAAAAGAGAAATATGAAAGAGCAGCTACTTGACCAGATGGACCTGGAAAGAGAAAGAGGGATTACAATTAAATTGCAGCCAGTTAAAATAAAATATAATTTTGATGGCAAGGAGTATGAGCTCAATCTGATCGACACGCCAGGTCATGTCGATTTTGGGTATGAAGTTTCACGATCGCTAGCTGCTGTGGAAGGAGCTGTTCTTTTAGTGGACTCCACCAAAGGAGTGCAAGCTCAGACACTTTCCAATCTTTACTTAGCAATTGAGCAAGGTCTGGAAATAATACCAGTTATGAATAAGATTGATCTTCCTAACTCTGATATAGAAAAAACTAAAAAAGAAATTATCCATATTTTGGGCTGTAAAGAAGAGGAAATACTTTCAGCTTCGGGCAAGACGGGTGAGGGTGTGGACAAGGTTTTAGAAAGTATAGTAAAAAAAATTCCTGCACCTCAAGGAGATCTAAGAAAACCTTTGCGAGCAATGATTTTTGATTCAAAATACGATACATATAAAGGTGTTTTGGCTGATGTGCGAATAGTTGATGGAGAAGTTAAAAGGGAGGACAAGCTATTTATGATAGCTACTAAGAAAGGGAGTGTAGCTATTGAAGTAGGAACTTTTATGCCAGCACTTCGGGCAGAAGAGAATCTTCAAGCTGGAGACATCGGATACGTTGCAACAGGGTTTAAGAGCGTTGAGGATTGCAGAGTTGGAGACACTATAACTCTTGAAGGAGTTGATATTGTCGAGAACGTAGAGAATGTCAAAAATGAGAATGCAATCAATCCTTTACCTGGATATAAAGAGGTACGCCCCATGGTTTATGCTAGCTTTTATCCGCTAGAGGGAGATGACTATAATTTTATGAGGGATGCTCTGGGTAAGCTCAAGTTAAATGATGCAGCTTTTGTTTTTGATCCGGAAAGTAATCCTGCGTTGGGCAGGGGTTTTCGTTGTGGATTTTTGGGAATGCTTCATTTGGAGATCATCCAAGCTAGACTTGAGAGGGAGTTCAATCTTTCTCCGACTATAACAACCCCAAGCGTTGTATATAATGTAAAAATAAAAAACACACAAGAAATTGTAAAAGTTTATTCTCCGATAGATATGCCTGACCCATCTACAGTAGACGAAATATCAGAGCCTTACGTCAGTCTTGATATAGTAACCCCATCTGAATATATGGGAAGCGTAATGGAGTTGCTCAACAATACTCGTAGCGAGTATAGAACTACTGAATATATAGATGCAGAAAGAGTTCTTCTCGGATATGATGCTCCGCTTACAGATGTTATTATAAATTTTCACGATGACTTAAAAAGTGCTTCTTCAGGATTTGCTTCTATGAATTATGAGATTATAGGTTATCGTGCTTCCGACTTGGTAAAGATGGATATCTTGGTTGCTGATGAAGTAGTGGAAGCTTTTTCAAGAATTGTTCCCAAGGAAAGTGCTTTTCGTGAGGGTAAGGCGGCTGTTAAAAAACTTAAAGAATCAATTCCACGACAAAATTTTTCGATTGCTATCCAGGCTGCTATTGGTGGAAAGATTATTGCTAGAGAAACTATTAGTGCTTTCAGGAAGGATGTTACAGCTAAGCTTTATGGAGGAGACATTACTCGTAAAAACAAACTTAGAGATAAGCAGAAAAAAGGAAAGAGAAAGATGAAAAATATTGGAAATGTTTCTATTCCTTCAGAAGCTTTTTTGGCGGTGCTTAAGAAGTAGCGTGTTAGTTTACAGTTGACAGTGAACAGTTTACAGAATGTATTTGTGTTAGTTTTAGAGTTTTTTCATGAGAGATTCGAGCATCTTCTGGATTTCTTTTAATTTAGAAAATATCTCTTTATTTTCTATTTTGTATATATCTTTTACTAAAATAAGTTGAGTTTCCAGTTCAGCGGCTGATCCCGAAGCAATTTTTAAAAATTGTCTGAAGTCTTTTCTGGTTCTTCTTTTGGATCCTTCAGCTATATTGGAAGGAATTGAAATTGCACATCTTCTTATTTGACTGATTAGTCCAAATTTCTCGCCTGGTGGTAATTTTTCTGTGAATAAGTATATGTCCTTTGTCAAACTCATGCTTTTTTGCCACACAATTAGATTCTTAAAATCACTCATAGTTCTTTTTAATTAATTTGCTGTTAACTGCAAACTGTCAACTGTGAACTCAAAAAATCACTTTTTCTTAATAATAAGCTTGGGATCAATGCAATTGAAATTACATTGTGCGTTATCAATTCCTTGATGAAGTAGTTCTGATTGGCACTCCTTGACACGTTTAGCGCAATCACCTTTTCTTTCGTTGAAGTAATTTTTGTTTATTTCATAGCCAAAATAATCGAAGATAAAGCCAGCTACTATTATGAACCCGACTACCCAGACAATATTTTTTATCAAATGAAACATTATATTATTTTGAATTCTTAATTGTTAATATACATTTTAACATAAGTAAAGTGTAATATGAAGCAAAAAAAGTTTGCAAAAAAATAATTTTATGGTATTTTTTAGTTGAATAGGAGGTTGTTCTTTTGGAAATAAAACAAAAAGAGAGGGAGGCGCACATGGAGAACATTCAGCTTGTTTTACCTGATCCGGGATCACGGGTAGTTGGTTTGTTGATGGAGCCCGAGAGATGTGCATGTGTTTGTCATTTCTTGGGAGAGACTAATCGATTGATTTTTGATGCTTGTGATGGAAAATGCTGTAAAGATCCAGGAGGAATACATGAAGAATGGGAGGCGAGACTTCCTCTTGAGGAAAAATGCGCTAAAATATTGTTCTTGAGTAGCAGTGGTAAAACTATTACTACAAAGGATGGTGTTGAAAAATGGGTATCAGAAATGGATATCCCTGTGCATATTAAGAATGTGCTTCAAGCAAAAGTCGCAAACACGACGCCGCAATGCAATTATTGTAGCGACGTTAAGCTTTGGGTTTTTGGAATATTGCATCAATTTCTGTAGAAATAATTCCTCTTTTTCAAAACTCCCCATAGATTCACGGAACCTATGGGGTTTTTTCTTTCGATTATTATCTTTATCGAATGGTATTTAGCTTTTCTTTACTATTTTAAATATTCTTATCTTTTTGCAGTCGGGACAAGAACCTAGCACTCTCTTGCCTTTACTAGCTGCTTTAAATCTTATTCCGCCCGAATCCCAAACAGATATTGAGTATCCGCACTTGTTGCAAACTGAGAACCATTTTTTTGAAGATTCTTTAATTTTTTGGAATTGATTATCGGAAAGAATTTTTTGTAATATTTTTCTTAACATGTGTTTAAAATTATTAAATTGTATAAATTTGAATTATAAAAATTGAATTAGTACTATGGTTAGTATAATAAAAATCAGTAATACCTGCAATAATTATATATTTGTATTTTTATAGTATTGAATAATTTAGTTTCATATAGATTCTATATCTGAGCTAACCGAGGTTTGACTAAAAATAAGTGAAAATTTATAATAAATACATGAAATTTAAAACCGTTATTGTAGTAGAAATTATTATGATACAAAGAAGGGGTTTCAAAAAATTTCCCCGCCTCAATTCTAAATAGTTTTTATAGAGCTTTTAAATTTTATGAGGCAACTTAAGTTTATACAAAGGCGGCAAATAATAACTTGAGGAATGTTAAATACTTATTGGATTTGTATTTTTCACCCCCCTTCTTCAATTCTTCCCCTCAGAGAGAAAGTGCTAGATTGTATTTAATTTATATATATGAAAGAAAAAAAGATAGAATTAAATAAAGGGAAGATTTTGATTGGAATGTCCTCGCATGCGCGGGGCGAGCAAAGTATAGAATCTTCCGGTATATTGGATAAAAATTCCAAATCAGCTAAGAAGAAGGTTTTGGTTGGAATGTCTGGAGGAGTGGATTCGACTGTGGCTGCGCATCTTCTTCAGGAAGAGGGTTATGAGGTGCATGGCGTGTTTTTGGATTTCTGGAAAAGCTCTGGTGGAGATGATGATTTTCAGTCTGCTAAGAAAATGGCAAAATCTTTAGGGATTTCCCTCGAAAGACTTGATTGTCGAGATGAGTTCAAGAGAAAAATCGTGGATGAATTTATCCATGATTATAAGAGAGGAGTAACGCCTAACCCTTGTGTGATTTGTAATGCGGAGATGAAATTTGATGCTTTAATTAGAGAGGCAGGTAAGAGAGGAGTTAAGATGGTGGCAACGGGACACTACTCTCGCCTGCGAAAGTTCACAGTTAACAGTTCACAGTTAACAGAGTCTGTAAACTGTAAGCTGTCAACTGCTTACTGCCTAAGGGTTGCCAAAGACAAGCTCAAAGACCAATCGTATTTTCTTTATAGATTAAAAGAAGAGCAATTAAGAAGAATAATTTTTCCGTTAGGAAATTATCTCAAAAGCGAGGTGAAAGACATTGCTAGAAAATTGAAACTAGAGGTTGTAGAAAAAAAAGAATCACAAGATGTTTGTTTTATTCCACGAAATGAGATAAATGAATTTCTCAAGAAATATATAAAAGATAATCCCGGTAACATAATAGATACTTCAGGAAAAACACTGGGCACACACAGTGGTCTTCATTTCTATACCATTGGTCAGAGGCGAGGAATTGATATCGGCGGAGATGGGCCTTATTATGTGGTAGAAAAAGATAATAAAAATAATTTATTAATAGTTTCAAATAAAGGGATTTTTTCTAAGAAAAGTTTTTTTATCAATAAAACTAATTGGATATATAAAAATATTGCTTCTCCCTTAAAGTTCAAGGTGAAGATTCGATACAAAAGTGTTCCAGTTTATGCTAAAATAAAGAGGAGCAAGGAAGGAAATGATTTTTATGAGATCAAGCTCAGGGAATCTCAGAGATCGATAACCTCTGGACAATCAGCAGTTTTTTATGATAGAAATTGTGTTATAGGAGGAGGTATAATTGTTTAATGTGTAGGGAATTTTTAGGAGCTTCAGTTAATCTTTAATTTTTGCAATTGCAAAATAATAATTAGTAAAAATATGACTTACGACTCAACACGAAAAAAAGAATTAAGTGAAGCGGAGAGAATAAATGAAAAAAATAAATTAGAAAGAGAGTTGGTGGCTAAGAAAGATATGTTAAGAAAAAGTGAGCTTCGTCGTGACAGACTTGTTTTTGATCAAAGAGAGGCAGATTCTAATCAAGAGAAAGTGAGGGTTGACATAGAGGAAAAAGAAAAGAATATTAAAAAAACAGAAGATGAAATAAGGATAATAGAAGAAAATCTTTCTTCTAAGCAAAAAGATCTTCAGAGAATTAATGATGAGATGAGAAATATAAAATCCAGATCTTCAGAATCATTGAGGAAAAAAGAAAAAGTAGACAATGAAATGAAAAAAATAGAAGGAGATATAGTTAGACTGGGAGATGAGGTTAAGAAAATAGATAGCGAGATAAAAAGGCTTACGTAATTTTTTATTTTTTATATTATGAGTATTAAAAACAATGCTACAAATTGGGCGAAAAAAAATGATGTTGATTTTGAAAATTGGCAGCTCAGTAATTTGAGAGATATTGAAAGAGATTTTGAAAAAGACAGGATAGATGAGGATAAGGTTTTTGATCTTGTTTTAAAGGAAGTTAAAAAAGCAGGAAAATACCCAAAAGGATCTGAGGAGTCAAGCTTAAAGAGAGCGCTTTTTAGTCGCTAAGTTTTCAATCTGCTTTTTTGAAAAGGCGGATTATTTTGTTTTAATAATTATTTTTTAAATAACTTTATATGACAGCTCAAGAATTACGTGAAAAATATTTGAAATTTTTTGAATCTAAGGGTCATGCGATTATCCCATCTGCGCCGATTGTCCCGGAAAATGATCCGACTACGCTTTTTATAACAGCTGGAATGCACCCTCTGGTTCCTTATCTTATGGGCGAGAGTCATCCTAAAGGAACTCGACTGGTGAATTCTCAAAAATGTATTCGCACAATTGACATCGACGAAGTGGGAGACGCAACTCATCACACTTTTTTTGAGATGCTTGGAAACTGGTCACTGGGGGACTATTTCAAAAAAGAAGCTATTGAGTGGAGCTGGGAGTTTCTCACAGATGAGAAATGGCTTGGGCTTGATAAAAATAGAATTGCAGTTTCGGTTTTTGCGGGAGAGAATGAGGGTGAAGATAGTGAAATTCCTTTTGACAGCGAAGCTTATCAAATTTGGAAAAAAATATTTGAGGAAAACGATTTGCCGATTGAGAGAATTGCCGAGCTTGGCAGGGAAGAAAATTGGTGGGGACCAGCCGGAGAAACCGGACCCTGTGGACCGGATAGTGAAATGTTTTATTGGGTCGGTGATGAGGATGAAGTTCCCGAAAGTTTCAATGATGATAATGATAAGTGGGTGGAGATTTGGAATGATGTTTTTATGGAATACCACAAAAACGAAAAAGGAGAGTATGTAAAAATGGAGAATCAGAATGTGGACACCGGAATGGGTCTTGTGCGAGTGCTGGCTGCTATAAATGGACTTGATGATAATTACAAGACAAGTCTTTTTCTTCCTATTATAAAGAAAATTGAAGAGATTTCTGGGAAGAAATATGAAGAAGCGGTCAAGAAATCAATGCGAATAATTGCTGATCACATCAAAGCCTCAGTCTTCATGATTGCTGACGGTGTCATGCCGGAAAATACTGGAAGGGGGTACATTCTTCGTCGGTTGATTCGCCGCGCTGTGCGTCAAGGTCACCTTTTGGAAATAAAGGAAAATTTTGTTAGTGAAGTTGCCAAGGTGGTCCAGGAGATGTACGGAGAAGTTTATCCGGAGATTATGAGTGAAAATATTTTGGCAGAGCTTACAAAAGAGGAAGAGAAATTTAGGAAGACTTTGGAAAAGGGAATGAAAAGATTTACGATTTATGATTTACGATTTAAGAATGAGGGAAAGGGTGTGGATGGTAAAGATATCTTTGATTTGTATCAGACTTATGGTTTTCCATTTGAAATGAGCATTGAGGAATTGAAAAAAATGAAAATTAGTTTTGATCAAAATATTTTAAAAAAATATTTTGATGAAGAGCTACAAAAACACCAAGAACTTTCTCGTACAGCTAGCGCCGGAATGTTTAAGGGCGGATTGGCTGATAATAAAGAAGAAACCACTGCGCTTCACACAGTAGCGCACCTTGTGCTGGCCGGACTTCGAAAAGTTCTCGGTGATCATGTGCATCAGAAAGGGTCGAACATTAATGGTGAGAGACTCAGGTTTGATTTTTCACATGATGAGAAGATGACTGATGGAGAGAAGCAAGTAGTGGAGGACTTTGTAAACGAAGCGATCGAAGCCAAGGTGCCGGTAGTGATGGAAGAGATGAGCTTGGAAGAAGCCAAGGGAGTTGCCGCTGAAGGAGCATTTGAAAATAAGTACGGAGATGTGGTCAAGGTTTATGGAATTAAGGGCTATTCCAAAGAGATTTGCGGTGGTCCGCATGTTGAGAATACTGGAGACATAAAAGGAGAATTCAAGATTCAAAAAGAACAGTCTTCCAGCGCTGGAGTGAGAAGAATCAAGGGGGTTTTAGTGGCAGAAAAGTAGAAAATAAAATTTGAGATAGTTTATAGATTTTGTGTAGAAAAGTAACGTAGATATGCCTGCGTTACTTTTTGATTTGGATGCGTAGCTAATTTGGTTGCAGGCAAAAATGAAGCTCAGTGAACGTTCCTATGAACGTTCAAAAAAGCTACTTGTGAGTTGGTAATTAGTTTACACCCCCTCTGTCCTTAGCCAGGACATCTCCCTCTCAAAGAGGGGGAGAGGGTATTTGATAGTGTTCAACGATATCCGACAGATAGAGTCCGACGCCACCATGGAAAATGGAATCGCTGACGACACACAAGGACTTGGGTTTGGTGAACCCGTTATCATGGTTGCCAATTTTGATAGCATCCTGATGCCGGCCGTAATGATAAATAACCAGGTCTCATGCAACAGCTGCCATGGAACTCTGCGGGAAGCAGACTCGGCAGCGAATACATCAACAAGCTCGACCTCATTGCCAAAAGTTGCCGACAATTCCGGAGGTAATTTCCACACCGGAAAGCTCGTAGTAGCTCTAGCAATCTCTTTCGGCATCTGCGCTACATAAGCAATCAACGCTTAGGGTGTGAAACAGTATCTTAACCAGCCCGCGGAACGAATCTTCGTTCCCGGGCTGTATTTATTGTACTGAATTTAGAATTTTGCTGAAATCTTTAAATGATTAAACGATATAAGAGTTTTAATAACTATTAATTTAGTTAGTATTATTTATAGTGTTTAAATGTTTATATGTTTTAATGTTAATATGGTTTATGCTATTGACAAATACGTGCCTATTATATAGTATAAGAGTTGCACTAAAATAATTTAGAATAAAATTAATTTAATAATAAAAAACTTGACGAGTAATCGTTAAAAGTTTTGTATTTTCCGAAATGCCAACAATAAATCAACTCAAAAAAAGACCAAGAAAAATAACAAGAAAGAAGACAAAGTCTCCGGCGATGTCTTATGTTTTTAATACATTGAAAAATAAGCCGGTTAAATCACAAGGACCTTTTAAGAGAGGAGTTTGTGTAAGTGTAAAAACAACCACACCGAAAAAGCCAAACTCAGCACTTCGAAAGATTGCTCGTGTTCGTCTGACTAATGGTATGGAAGTAACAGCTTATATCCCTGGAATTGGACATAATTTACAAGAGCATTCTATCGTTATGATAAGAGGAGGAAGAGTTAGAGATCTTCCAGGAGTTAGATATCATGTTGTAAGAGGGGTTTTGGATACAGCTGGAGTGGAAGGGAGAAATAGAGGAAGGAGTAAGTATGGAACCAAGAAACCTAAGACTGAATAAATAATCAATAATAAAATTACAAGTTACAAATAAATTACAATAATCAATAATTAGATTTTTAATATAGTTTAAATTTTTAAATAATAATCCATTAAAACTTGATGATTATTTGGAAATTAAGTATTGGTTATTGAAAATTTTTAGAAATATGCCAAGAAGAAAAAGAACATATCCTAGTCACTGGAAAGCTGATTCTAAGTATGGAAATTCCTTATTGGGAAGATTTATAGGAAATATGATGCAAGACGGAAAAAGGAGCGTAGCTGAACAAGTGGTTTACGGTGCTTTTGATGTGATTCATGAAAAAACTCAAAAAGGAGGACTTAATGTTTTTGAACAAGCTGTTAAAAATGTTTCACCTTTATTGATAGTAAAATCAAAAAGAGTAGGTGGAACAAATTACCAGGTGCCGGTTCAGGTTTCTGGAACCAAAAGACAAACCCTAGCTATGAGATGGATAAATGAAGCTTGCCAAAAAAGAAAGGGAAAAAGTATGGCAGAAAAATTAGCTGATGAACTTCTTGAAGCTTCTGAGAAAACAGGAACAGCCATGAAGAAAAAAGAAGATGTACACAAAATGGCTGAGTCCAATAGAGCCTTTGCTCACTTCGCATAAGCCTACATATCTACAAATCTCTGCAAATATACAAATATGTAATTATTTCGAAATTCAGAGTAGATTTGTCGATGATTCAATTTTTGAAATAATACATTTTTGATAATTTTATAAATAAAAAAGAATTATTCAAAGTTAAACTATTAAATAAATCAAATACATATTCGTAGATTCGTATGAATTCGCTTGCCTGCTCGCCTCGGCGAAGCGGGCCGGTAGGCAGGTAATTCGTAGAGGCTACGTAATTCGTAAAGAAAATACATGGCCACAGATATTAAAACATTAAGAAACATAGGAATAATCGCTCATATTGATGGAGGTAAGACAACTACTACTGAGCGTATTTTGTTTTACACCGGAATTACTCATAAAATCGGAGAGGTTCATGAGGGTGAAGCTACTATGGATTGGATGGAACAGGAAAGAGAAAGAGGCATAACTATAACTAGTGCTGCAACTACTTGTTTTTGGAAAGATTATCAGATAAACATAATTGATACTCCTGGACATGTTGACTTTACTGTGGAAGTTGAAAGAGCTCTTCGTGTTCTTGACGGAGCAGTAGTTATCTTTGACGGAAAAGAAGGAGTAGAGCCACAAAGCGAAACTGTTTGGAGACAAGCTGATAAGTATAATGTTCCTAGGTTTTGTTTTATAAATAAGATTGATAAGGAAGGAGCTAATTTTGATAGCGCACTAAAAACAATACATGACAGATTGACTCCAAATGCTTTGGCTATTCAGATGCCTATAGGAGAGAGATCTGATTTTAGCGGAATTATAGATTTGATAAAAATGAAAGCTTACAGCTTTGATGGAAAAATGGGAGAAAATGTTATAGAGGATGAAATTCCAGCAGAATTGCTGGATGAAGCTAAGTCAAGAAGAGAAGCAATGGTTGAGAAAATTGCTGAAACTGATGATGCACTTATAGAGAAGTTTCTTGAAGGAGATGACATATCAGAAGAAGAGCTTAAGTCTGCACTTAGGAAAGCTGTTATTGAGGTTAAGATTATACCAGTTCTCATGGGAACAGCTCTTCGCAATAAAGGAGTTCAACTGCTCCTAAATGCTGTTGTGGATTACTTGCCTTCGCCAATAGATGTGCCGCCGCTTATGGGAGAAGACGCAAAGACAGGTGAAAAAATAGCTATAAAGCCTTTAGAAGAAGAGCCTTTTGCGGCCCTAGCTTTCAAGATAGCTGCAGACCCTTTTGTTGGACAAGTTACATTTTTTAGAATTTATTCCGGTACTGTAAAAGCTGGATCCTATATTTACAATTCTATTAAAGGTGAAAAAGAAAGAGTTGGTAGAATTCTTAGAATGCACTCAAATCATCGAGAGGAGATTGATGAGTTAGGAGTGGGTGAGATTGGTGCTTTAGTAGGTCTTAAAAATACTACAACAGGAGATACTCTTTGCGATCAATCAAGAGAAGTTATTTTGGAAAAAATGATTTTCCCAGAACCTGTTATCGATATAGCTATTGAGCCAAAAACAAAAGCTGACCAAGAAAAAATGGGTCTTGCTCTTAAGAAATTGGCAGAAGAGGATCCTACTTTTAGAGTAAAGAGTGATGAAGAAACTGGGCAAACTATAATTTCTGGTATGGGAGAGTTACATTTAGATGTTTTGGTAGATAGAATGAAGAGAGAGTTTAAGGTTGAAGCTAACGTAGGTAAGCCGCAAGTTGCTTATAGAGAGACAATTAAATCCACAAAAGAAGCTGAAGGTAAGTATATCAAGCAGTCTGGTGGTCGTGGTCAATATGGTCATTGCTGGATAAGATTAGAGCCTTTTATCAAGGAAGAAGAGGTCGAAGAGGAAGCAGGAAAGGAGAAGGAAGAAGAGAAAATATTTGAGTTTGTAAATGAAATTAAAGGTGGGGCTATACCGCAAGAATTCATACCTCATGTAGAGAAGGGAATAGTTGGAGCCATGGAAAACGGAATCTTAGCTGGATTTCCTATGGTGGATATAAAAGCTACTCTTTATGATGGTAGTTATCATGATGTTGACTCTTCCGAGTCTGCCTTTAAGGTAGCTGGATCAATGGCTTTTAAAGCTGCCGCTAGAGATGCAAATCCTATCCTTCTTGAACCTATGATGTACGTAACTGTTGCTGCTCCAGAGCAGTATATGGGAGATGTTGTAGGAGATCTTAACTCTAAAAGAGGAGTTATCAAAGAAATAAATGACAAAGGGGAGGGAAACGCCTTAATTAAGGAGATTGAAGCCGAAGTTCCTTTGGCATCAATGTTCGGATATGCTACTCAGCTTAGAAGTATGACTCAGGGTAGAGCTAATTATGCAATGGAGTTTGAAAGATACGCAGAGGTTCCTAAAAATGTAGCAGATGAGCTGATGAGCGGAGAGAAGAAATAGTCAAAATTTTTCGATCAAAAGCAATGGGTATATGCCCATTGCTTTTTTGCTTAATTGTCTGATTATAGTTTATGGTACCTGAATAAAGTTGGATCACGGGTTTTAAAGAAGTCTTGTTTGGTGGGGATAAGTATGATTATGGTATTTTATGAATAGCACCTATTGACAAAAAAAATAGTAATGCTAATATTGCTAAGTAATGAAATTGAGGACAAGTTTGTTTTTTTGTATTGGATTATTTTTTTATAATTCAATATTAAGTAAAAAATATAATTAAAAAATATAATTAAAAGTTTGCGAAAGTGGATAATCTTTCGCATAAAAAGAATTATGGCAGAAAAATTTGAAAGAAGTAAACCCCATGTTAATGTGGGAACAATTGGTCATGTTGACCATGGTAAAACTACTCTTACAGCAGCTATCTTGAAGGTGCTTAGTCTTAAAGGTTGGGCATCAGTAAAAGCTGTTGCTGATATTGATAAAGCTCCTGAAGAAAAAGAAAGAGGGATTACTATCGCTACAGCTCATTGTGAGTACGAATCAGAAAAAAGACACTATGCTCACGTAGATTGTCCTGGTCATGCTGATTACATCAAGAATATGATTACTGGTGCAGCTCAGATGGACGGAGCTATATTGGTAGTTAGCGCAACTGATGGACCTATGCCTCAAACAAGAGAGCATATTCTATTAGCTAAGCAAGTGGGAGTTCCAAATATAGTTGTTTTCATAAATAAGGTTGATATGGTTGATGATGCTGAGCTTATAGACTTGGTTGAAGAAGAAGTAAAAGAGCTTCTTTCAAAATATGAATTTGATGGAGACAATGCAGCTATTGTCAGAGGCTCCGCTCTTAAAGCTCTTGAAGCTACAAGTATTGATGATGAAGCAGCTAAGCCAATTTTTGATCTTATGGAAGCTTTGGATGCAAAAATTCCAGAGCCACAAAGAGACACTGATAAGCCTCTTCTTATGCCTATTGAAGATATATTTTCAATTGAAGGTAGAGGAACAGTTGCGACAGGTAGAATTGAGAGAGGTGTTATTAATATAAATGATGATGTTGAGATTGTTGGACTTAGAGATACTCAAAAAACAACAATTACTGGTATCGAAATGTTTAATAAGCAATTAGATAAAGGTGAGGCTGGAGATAATGCTGGTATACTTCTTCGTGGAACTAAGAAAGAAGATATCGAGAGAGGTCAAGTTATTGCTGCTCCTGGATCAATTACTCCGCATACAGAGTTTGAAGGAGAGGTTTATATCCTTACTAAAGAAGAAGGTGGAAGACATACTCCATTTTTCAAGGGCTACAAACCTCAGTTCTACATTAGAACTACAGATGTGACTGGTGAAGTTGAGCTTCCAGAAGGAACTGAAATGGTTATGCCTGGGGATACTGTTAATTTGAAAATTAAGCTATCATCTCATGTGGCTATGGAAGATGGAATGAGATTTGCTATTCGTGAAGGTGGAAGAACAGTAGGTGCTGGTATAGTAACCAAAATCATCAAATAAACTTTGATTTGAGTGAATATACCCTGTCCGTTCGCTGCGGCGAACGGATGGGGAATTATTCCCTTAAGTAGAGGGATGCATGTAATTAATTTTTTGTGAAATCTTATACCAAGATGGCTAAAAAAGAAGAAGGACAATCAAGAATTAGGATTAAAATCAAGGCTTACGACAATAAGATCATTGATCAATCTGCTAAGAAGATAATAGACACAGTTATGCGTTCAGGTTCTAGCGTTTCTGGACCAGTGCCGTTGCCAACAGAAATTCATAAGACGACTGTCAATAAATCAACTTTTGTACACAAAACTGCTCGTGATCAATTTGAGATGAGAGTTCACAAAAGGTTAATTGATATCCTGGAGCCTAAGGCAAAAACTATAGATGATTTGACTAGTCTAGATTTACCAGCAGGAGTTGACATAGAAGTAAAGATGTAGTAAGTTTAATAGGAAATAAAAACAACTAGTTAAAGTCCCGTCACTTGCGAGCGACAGGATACTAAGCTAGCCAGATAATATTAGAAACTATATTTAGTTTTTACTGGCTCGTGTGATCCAGTTTTTTTGTTTCTATATTATTTACAGTTTTTAGTCCAGAGTTTTATTTAATAGATATTTGTAGATTGGTGCGAGATGTTTTTTCGAAAAACTATCGCTACACCAAGTTATTAGAGAAAAAAGATGGCAAAATTTATAATAGGAAAAAAGGTAGGAATGACTACTATATATGATAAAGAAAAAGGAGCTCTAAATATTACTCTTGTTGAATGTTCTCCGAATAAAGTTTCTCTTATAAGGGATGAGAAGAAAGATGGTTACAGCGCTATTCAGGTTGAGGTAAAAAAAACTAAGAAAAAAGAAGTTAAAAAAGAATTTAGGGTAACTAAAGAAGAAGCTTCTAACTTTCAGAAAGATCAGGAAATTAGCTTGGAGGGATTTGAATTGGATGAAAAAGTTTGTGTCTCAGGAATCACAAAAGGAAAAGGTTTTCAAGGAGTTATGAAAAGACATGGGTTTCACGGTTCTCCGGCTACTCATGGCCATAGGCATGACCACCGAGCACCTGGTTCTATCGGGAGTGCTTATCCGCAACATGTTTTGAAAGGAAAAAAAATGGCTGGAAGAATGGGAGGAGAGAGAGTAACTACTAAAAATTTAAAGATAGTTTATATTAATAAAGAAGATAACCTTATTGGATTTAAGGGTGCTATTCCAGGAGTCAATGGAAGGTTAGTGGAAATAGTTACTAAATAATATGAAAATTTCAGTTTATAATTTAGAAGGAAAGAAGGTAAAGGATATTGATTTGTCTGCAGATGTTTTTGGTGTTGAGTCAAATAATGACTTATTGCACCAAGTTTATGTAGCAAAGCAATCAAACAAGAGAATTGCTATCGCACATACAAAGGGAAAAGGAGATGTTCAAGGATCAAATAGGAAGCCTTGGAAGCAGAAGGGAACAGGTAGAGCAAGAACCGGTTCAGTAAAAAATCCTATATGGAGATCCGGAGGGACGATTTTTGGACCTACTAATGAAAGAAATTTTTCTAAGAAAGTTAACAGGAAAGCAAATAAGAAAGCTATTGCGATAGCACTTAGTGAAAAAGTTAAAAGTGAAAATTTGAAAATAGTTGAGAATTTTAATATAAAAGAAAAGAAAACCAAAGATGCTGCCAAAAGTCTTGATAATTTGAAAATGGAGGGTAAGACATTGCTTGGATTGGGAGTGAGTGAGAAGGAAGTTTATAGGTATTTAAAGAATATTAAAGATGTTAAAAGTATTCCGGCAGACACATTGAATGTTTTAGATATTCTAAATTACAAAAATTTGGTTCTTAGTGAAGAATCAGTTAAGTATTTAGAGAAGAAGTATAAATAATTTTTGAAAGTTTTGCATGGTTATGGGCTTATTTAATAAGAAAAAAGAAGAAGAATCAAAAAAGGAAGGGGCTTTGCCAAAAAAGACTCAAGAAGTTAAGAGTCTTGATGATAAGAGCGGTGCTGATAATAAAAAGGATTCTTCAGTCAATAAAGAAAATGAAAGCAAGAAAGTTTTAAGTGAAAATATGGATGGAACTTTGGCTTATGATTATATAACAAGACCATGGGTAACAGAAAAAACTCATGAATTGATATCTAATAATAAGTATGTTTTCAAAATTAGATTTAAGACAAATAAGTATCAAATCAGAAAAGCTGTTGAGAAATTATACGGAGTAACTGTTGAGAAGGTCAATATCGTAAATATTCCTTCTAAGAAAAGAAGGTTTGGCAGAGTGATTGGTAAAAAATCTGCTATAAAAAAAGCGATTGTCACACTGAAGGAGGGTGATAAGATTGAAGTTTTTGGTTAGCCTTTACGAATTACGAATTTGTACCCGCCTACCGGCAGGCAGGCGAATGTACGAATATAATATTTAAAGATATTTTTGTTTTTGTGGAAGTATGATTAAAATAATTTATTGATTTTTAAGATAGAGTTTAAAATATATGATTAGGAGTTTTTCGTAGTTTCGTAAAATTCGTAATTCGTAGAGAATAATATGTCAAGAAGTTTAAAGAAAGGTCCATATATAGATGAGAGATTGTTGAAAAAAGTGTTGGACAAAAAACCTGGAGATAATCAGCCAATTAAGACTTGGTCAAGATCATGTACTATAGTTCCTGAAATGGTAGGATTCACTTTCGGAGTTTACAATGGAAGAAAGTTTATAGAAGTTCATGTTATAGAAGAAATGGTTGGTCATAAGTTAGGAGAGTTTTCCCATACTCGAACGTTTTTGAGACATGGTGGAAAGATTCAAAAGGAGTTGGAGCAAGCAGCTAAGCAAAAAGAAATAGATGCTGCTAAATCTGCTAAATCAGAGTAACAATCTAAATTGCAGATTCAGTCAAATTTGGAGTATAATAAATATTATAGAAGATAGAATTTGAATAAATAATTACAATTTCATACAAGATTTTTAAGTTTCACGCCTGCTCTGATAATCAAGTATGAGTTCGTAATTTGTAGAGAATAACATGAAAGCTAAAGTTAATGCAAAATTGAAAAATTTAAGAATTTCTCCTAGAAAAGTTAGAGTTTCTGCGGATATGGTTAGGGGATGCGATGTTAAGGAAGCTTTTTTTAGGTTAGAAAACACAGTGAAAAAAGCAAATGAACCTGTAAGGAAGCTTATAGAAAGCGCTGTTGCAAATGCCAAAAACAATTTCAATATGGATACTGAAGGGCTGATAGTTTCTGATATACAAGTCGGAGAAGGTATAACTCTTAAGAGATGGATGCCTAGAGCTTATGGAAGAGCAACTCAGATTTTGAAAAGAAGTTCTCATGTTTATTTGACTTTAGAAGGTGAAAAGTCTGAAAGTAAACCTGTTGAGAAAGAAAAGAATTCGAAAAAACCTAAAAATAAGGTTATAGATAAGACAGAGGGAAGTGAGGAGACTGTGGAAAAAGTAAAGTCCGAGACGGAAAAGGTTTCCAAGAGTGTTAAAAAAGGTCATTTTGAGCCTGAATCAAAAAGAAAAGAGAGTCGTGAGAAGGGTTGGAATAAGAAAATATTTAGAAAGAAATCAATGTAGGCGGACAGAAGTTCGCGAATCAATTCGAATCTATCACTAATAATCATAAATATATTTGAGATAATTAGCGAAAAATTAGTGTAGATTAGAGACTTATATTATTATGGCAATTAAAGTTTACAAAAGAAATAATGCGGCGCGAAGGAATATGTCCATCGTTAAGCCAGAAGGACTCTCAAAAAATAGACCAGAGAAGTCTTTAGTGGTTGGGATCGCTAAGAAATCTGGACGTAGTAATGGAAAAATATCTATTCGTCACAGAGGTGGAGGACATAAGAAAAGATACAGAGTGATTGATTTCAAACAAGATAAAATGGGAATATCCGGAGTTGTTAAGTCAATAGAGAAAGATCCTTTCAGATCTGCCTTGATTGCCTTGATCGCTTATGAAGATGGAGAAAAGAGATATGTTTTAGCAACAAGTAAGATGAAAGAGGGTGCGCAGATTATTGCTGATAAAAAGGCTCCATTTAAAGATGGAAATAGAATGCAATTAAGAAATATTCCTGTAGGAACTATTATATCAAACATAGAAATGACAATAGGTAAGGGCGGTCAGATGGCTAGGAGTGCTGGAGCTAGTGTTACTCTTATGGGTATAGAAGGAAAAATGGCTCAGTTAAGAATGACATCGGGAGAAATAAGATTAGTCAGTAAGGACTGTTTTGCTACTATAGGTCAGGTGAGCAATTTTGAGCATAGTTCTATTAGAGTGGGTAAGGCTGGTAGAAAAAGATGGATGGGTTGGAGGCCTACAGTAAGAGGTTCTGTTATGAATCCTGTTGATCATCCGCATGGTGGAGGTGAAGGTAAACAGGGAGTGGGACTTAAATATCCAAAAACTCCTTGGGGAAAAATTGCACTCGGGAAGAAAACCAGAAAAAAGAAAAATCACAGCAATAAGTTTATAATAAGAAGAAGAAAGAAGAAATAATAAATTAGCTTGTAGCTTGTAGCTTATAGCTTATTAGGAAAATATTATGGGACAAAAAGTTAATCCAAGAGGATTTCGAATCGGAATTACAACAACCTGGCGTTCAAGATGGTTTGGAGGTAAAGATTATAGAAATAATCTTAAAGAAGATGTTCGAATACGTGATTTAATAATGAATAAATGGAAGCAATCATCTATTGCTGATATTGAAATTGAAAGATCTGAAAACGAGATTAGGATTATCATTTTAACTTCTCGCCCAGGTGTACTTATCGGTAGAGGTGGGTCAGGAATTGAGGAGATCCAGAAATTTATAAAGAAAAATTTTTTCTCTGGGAAAAAGGTTAATATCAAAATAGAGGTTAAGGAAGTTAGAGAGTTTGAAAGCAATGCTTCTATAATGGCTCAACAAGTGGCTGAACAATTAGAAAAAAGAATGCCTTTTCGTAGAGTTCTCAAATCGACATTGGATCAGATTGAAAAAAATAAGATAGTCAAAGGTTCTAAAATAGAGGTTGCTGGAAGATTGGGTGGAGCAGAAATGTCAAGAAAAGAATGGCTTTCTAGAGGAACTATACCTTTGCAAACAATGAGAGCTGATATAGATTTTGCCACAGCTACAGCTAGAACTACTTACGGAGCTATTGGAGTGAAGGTTTGGATTTATAAAGGCGAAGTATTCGATAATAAGTAAGAAATTTTAAGATAAGGAGATAGGGTTATTAAAACCTAAATTGTAAAACTCAAATATATGTTATTAATGCCAAGAAAAGTTAAACACAGAAAGATTCACCGCGGTGGAGATATCCAGGGAAGAGTTACCAGAGGAGGTAAGGTTAGTTTTGGCGGTTATGGACTCAAGGCAATGAGTGGTGGATTGATATCAGCTAGGCAGATTGAGTCAGCCAGAAGAGCGATGACGAGACATATTCAGAGAGGTGGAAAAATATGGGTAAGAGTTTTTCCGGATAAACCTATTACTAAAAAAGGAGATGAGGTTCCTATGGGTAAGGGAAAGGGTAGTGTCGATCATTATGTCGCCAAAGTAAGACCAGGAAAAGTTATATTTGAGATGGATGGAGTAGAGAAGGCTTTGGCAAGGAAAGCGATGAGCTTGGCTTCTTATAAGCTAAGCGTCAAAACAAAATTTGTAGAAAAGAAATAAGTATTTAAATCGCAAATCAACTCGGATCTCTCGCTAATAATCACTAAAATTTGTGATAATTAGAAAAAATTAGTGTAGATTGGAGATTTATATAATTATGAAAGCTAAAGAACTAAGAGACAAAAATATCAAATCTCTAGAAAGAGATATTAAAGAGAAGAAGGAGGAGTTGAATGAGTTGAGATTTGATGTTTCAATGAAGCAAGCCAAAAATCATAGAGATCTTAGAAATACCAAGAGGGATATAGCTAAAATGCTTACTGTTATAAATGAGCTCAAGGGAAATGAAGGTTTTAAAAAAGGTGATCAGTCTTAATAACTAATCAATTTAGATATGCAAGAGAATAAAAAAGAAGAAAATTTAAAGAAGAAAATCAATGGAATAGTTGTTAGTGATAAAATGGATAAAACTATTGTAGTAGCAGTGGAGTCTTTTAAGACTCACCCGAAGTATATAAAGAAATATAAATCAACTAAAAATTATAAAGTTCACGATGAGGAGAATAAATATAAAGTTGGTGATAAAGTTGATTTTATTAGTTCAAAACCATTTAGTAAGAATAAGAAGTTTATTGTTTTATAAGGATTAAAAATGCAAATTAATTCGAGCCTACTCAATCTAGCGATCAAAATTTATTTTAGATAATTAGAAAAAATTGGTGTAGAATCGAGATTTAAATAATTATATGATACAGGCAGAATCAAAATTGAAAGTAGCTGACAATTCAGGGGCTAAAACTATCCAATGTTTTAAGGTTTTAGGTGGCTCTAAGAGGCGATATGCATATATTGGAGATATTATAGTTGCTTCAGTTAAAAGTTCTGAGCCGAGAGGATCTGTTAAGAAAGGTGATAAAGTGAAAGCTGTTATTGTTAGACAGAAAAAAAGTTTTAGAAGAAAGGATGGTTCATATATAAGATTTGATGAAAATGCGGCTGTTGTCTTGGAGGGCAAGGAGCCAAAGGGAAGTAGAATCTTTGGTCCAATTGCCAGGGAAGTAAAGGAAAGAGGTTTTAATAAGATATCATCTTTAGCCGTAGAAGTATTATAATTTAGCTTACAGTTATTAGTTTACAGTTTGCAGTTTACAGTATGCAGCAGTTCATGATTAATGATTAGCGAACTTATATCTAAAAAACTAGTAGCTAGCAACTAAAAATATGAGAATTAAAAAGAACGATAAAATTAAGGTAATCGCAGGTAAAGACCTCGGAAAAGAAGGTAAGGTTATTCATGTGCTCAAGGATCTAGGAAAGGTTGTTGTTGAAAAGATTAATATAGTGAAGAAACATACCCGGCCCAAGAAAGAAGGAGAGAAGGGTCAACGAGTAGAAATCCCATCTCCTATAGATGTATCAAATGTTATGTTAGTTTGTCCGAAATGTTCAAAAACTACTCGGGTTGAATACGATATAGCAGAGGGAGGTAAGAATAGAGTTTGTAAGAAATGTAAGAAGGAAATGTAAGAATCGAATTGTGGACAACGTCGAGCTATAAATAAATTGAAAAAATATTTTAGAGTATAGATTTATATAATAATTATGAAAATTACGAACACTAGAGTAAAATATGAAAAAGAGGCTGTAGCCAAGCTTAAAGAAGGTTTTGGTTATAGCAATGTTTTTTCTGTTCCTAAAATAGAGAAGGTAATTGTTAATGTCGGAATTGGTCGTTTAGAAAAAGAAAAAGAAAAGGTTAAGGATATCGTTGAAACTATTAGGGTTATCACTGGACAAAATCCAACAATGACAAAGGCTAGAAAATCTATATCAGGATTCAAGGTTAGAGAAGGTTCAGATGTAGGAGTAAAAGTTGTCTTGAGAGGAAAAAACATGTGGCATTTTCTAGATAAACTTATAAATATTGCGTATCCAAGAACTAGAGATTTTCAGGGAGTCAAGATTAGTAGTGTTAGCTCGGAGGGTGATCTTAATCTAGGAATTAAGGAGCAAATAGTTTTTCCAGAAATAACCCCAGAAGAAGTTAGGAGTATTTTTAGTTTACAGGTAAATGTTAAAACTACTGCTAAAAATAAAGAGGAGGGTGAAGCTTTATTTAGAGCCCTAGGAGTACCATTAAAGGAAAAAAATTAAAGTTTATATAGAATAAAGAATTAAAATTTTATGGCAAAAAAATCGGTAATAGCAAAAGCTAATAAAACCCCAAAATTTTCCACTAGAATAGTTAGGCGTTGTTGGAAGTGTGGTCGTAAAAGAGGTTATATGAGAAAATTTGATATTTGTAGAATTTGTTTTCGCGAATTAGCAAATAAGGGTGAAATCCCTGGAATTAAAAAGAGTAGCTGGTAATATTAATCATAATTAACAAGGCAACAATAAGCTTATTAATCAGAAAAAGATTAAGGTGTTAAAAAGTTGAAATGTTAAAATGTTAAAATGAAGTTATGTTAGATCCAATTAGTGATATGTTAACAAGAATCAGGAATGCTCAAAGAGCTGGACACAGCAATGTTGTTTTTCCTGTTTCAAAATTTAAGAAAGCTATTGCAGAAGTTCTTCTGGAAAGAGACTTTATTGATGGAATTAAGGTAATTAAAGGTAAAAGTTTTGATAGTGTAAGTATTTCTTTGAAATACAACAAGGAAGATGATTCCAATAAATTAGTTCCAGCTATATCTCAGATAAAGAGAGTTAGCAAAGAGGGTCAAAGAATTTATGTAGATAAAGAAAGCACTAGGAAGGTTAAGAATGGATATGGCGTTGCCGTAGTTTCCACCTCTAAAGGAGTGATGAGCGGAGAGAAAGCTAGAAAGGAAGGAATAGGCGGTGAATTGATTTGCGAAATTTGGTAAGCTATTGCGGGTTATTAAACTGTTGCAATCTTACGAATAAACATTTTAAGAAATTTAATAGTATAAATAGAATTGCTAGTTACTGATTACCAGTTACTAGTTTACTAGAAAATATGTCAAGAGTAGGAAAAAAGCCAATTGAAATACCTTCAGGAGTTCAAGCTGAATTGAAGGATAATATAATAACAGTTTCTGGACCTAAGGGAAAGCTGAGCTTAACGCATGTCTATGATGTTGGAGTTGATATAAGAGATAACATTATCACAGTTACCAGAAACCAGAAAAGCAAAAAAGCTAGCGCTATGTGGGGGACAACTAATAGGCTTATTGAGAGCATGATAGAGGGTGTTGCTGTTGGTTTTGAAAAAAAGTTAGAATTAAACGGAGTTGGTTTTAGAATGGCTGTTAAGGGGAATCAACTTGATTTGGCACTTGGATTTTCACATCCTATATTAGTAGATATTCCAGAAGGATTGGAAGCTAGTATTGAAAATAATATTTTGTCTATAAAAGGAATAGATAAGCAATCGGTAGGTCAGTTTGCCGCAGATATAAGAGCCTTGAAACCCGTGGAACCATATAAAGGAAAAGGATTTAAATATGATGATGAAATAGTTAGAAGAAAAGAAGGCAAAAAGGCTGCATCAGCAGAATAATAATTAGTTTACAGTTTACAGTTCATAGTCTATAATCATATAATGATTGAGTGGACTAACAACTAAGAATCAGGAACAAATTTATGAGTAAAAATAACATAAGACTACATAAGAAAAAAAGGATAAGAGCTAAGGTTTCAGGAACCTCTTCTTGTCCGCGTCTTTCTATTTTTAGAAGTTTAGAAAATATGTATATTCAGATTATTGATGATGAGAATGGAAAAACATTGCTTAGCGCTAACTTGAAAGAAGCCTCTGCTAAAAACAATATTGAAGGTGCTAAGAAAATAGGAAAATTGATTGCAGATAAGTGCAAAAAGGCTTATATAGGAACAATAGTTTTTGATAGAAGTGGTTATAAGTATCATGGAAAAGTTAAGGCAATAGCTGAAGAGGCTAGAAAAAACGGTTTAAAATTTTAATCTTAATCTATTTTAATTATTTATGGATAACAATAAACCAAATAAATTTAAATCCCGAAGAAGATCAAAGAGGGAGAAACCCGAGTTTGAGCAAAAGCTTTTAGACTTAGCTAGGGTTACTCGTGTGGTAAAAGGAGGTCGTCGTTTTAGCTTTAGGGCAACCATGGTTGTTGGTGATAGAAAGGGTAGGGTAGGCGTAGGCGTAGGTAAGGGAACCGATGTTTCTATAGCAATAAATAAAGCTGTCAATCAAGGTAAGAAAAAGATGATAAACGTTGATATTTTTAATGGAACTATTTTTCACGATGTTAATATGAAGCTGGGAAGTGCTAAGATTATGCTTAAGCCAGCAAAAGAGGGTCGCGGTATAGTTGCTGGTGGTGCAGTCAGAGCTGTTGTGGATTTGGCTGGAATCAAGGATATTGTTTCTAAGTCACAAGGAACATCTAATAAATTAAATGTAGCTAGAGCAGCGATTGAAGCGCTCAGAAAGGTTAAAGCTCCGAAGAGCGAAGAGAAAAAATAAGGATTTAAATCGCGAATTCAACGCTAATTTATCACTAACATTCTCTAATCTAAAAATATTAATTCGCGATAATTAGCGATAAAATTCAAGTAGATTGGGGATTTATAATATTATGCAAATACACGAATTAAAAGTAAAGGCTAAAAAAGACCGCAAAAGAGTTGGCCGTGGAGGTAAAAGAGGTACTTACTCTGGTCGCGGAATGAAGGGTCAGAAAGCTAGGTCAGGCGGAGGTGTTGATCCTCTATTTGAAGGTGGGAGAACAACTCTAGTTGATAAGTTGAAGAAAGTTCGTGGCTTCAAGGCAGTTATTTTAAAGAAAAATATCGTAAACTTGGATGATATTGATAAAAATTTTGAAAACGGAGATACGGTGAGTATGAAAACTTTACTTGAGAAGGGACTTGTCAGAAAGAGTAAGAAAGATAATGGGGTAAAAGTATTGGGAACAGGTGCTATCAAAAAGAAAGTAAAAATTCACAAAAATATCTTGCTTTCTGAATCTGCAAAGAAAGCTATAGAAAAAGCTGGTGGTGAGATAGCTGGTAAAGAAAAGAAAACTACTTCTACTAAAAAAGAGACAAAGAAGAAATAATATTTCCAAACCCCGACTCACGTCGGGGTTTTTTGTATCATTAATAATTCTCCCTATTTTATTTGAGGGGGAGATATCCGGAGGACAGAGAGGGGGTGGCGAGATTTCATTCTTTGCACATTTCCGCACTTTACTCATACCTACGTCCGTGCCTACGAGCGTAGGTATGTCGAGTGAATCTGGAAGGTTAAAAATGTTTACTTTAGAGTTAATTAGAGTTAGAATATAAGGCATAGTACTGCTTTTCTAAATATAAAATAAATTTATGGCTAATTCTTTAAATAGCAACCTAACCAACGCCAAGCGAGCAAAGAATGACGAGTTTTATACTCAGTATAGTGATATTCAGAAAGAAATTGAGGCGTATTTAGAGTACAACCCCGACGTATTTCGCGGGAAGACTGTATATTGCAATTGTGATGATCCATATGAGAGCAACTTTTTTCGCTATTTCGTGCTCAATTTCAAAAAACTTGGCTTGAGTCAGCTCATCACCACGAGCTACAAGCCATCACCTGTTGCCAACACGCAACTCAGTCTTTTTGGCGATGATAAAACGCTTGCGCCGGAGAAGGGCCGACCAAAGATAAACGCCAATAAATTTGTTATTAATAACGTGGGGGATATAGACGGTGATGGTGACTTTGATTTGCAAGATATCGCCCTGCAATTAAAAGAAAACAAGCACAATGAATGGGCACCACTTAGTGGTGAGGGTGATTTTCGTAGTGATGAATGTATAGAATTGCTGAAACAATCCGACATCGTAGTGACCAATCCGCCGTTTAGTTTATATCGTAAATATGTAGAACAGCTTAATAAATATAATAAAAAATTCGTAATAATTGGAAGTAAAAATACAATTACTTATAAGGAGATTTTTCCACTTATTAAAGAAGATAAAATGTGGGTTGGTACGACTAGCTTTAATAAAGACATGCTCTTTATTGCTCCATCAAATGCTGATCTTAGCAGTAAACCAAAAACAGCAGTACGAATAGTGGATGGTATCACATATTTGCGTTCACCATCCGTATGGTTTACCAATCTAGATCATGGTCGTCGTCATCAGCCCTTGTCCTTGATGACTATGGCGGATAACAAGAAATTCAATAAGAGATTGCAGAAAAATGAGAACAGTTATCAAAAATATGATAATTACGACGCAATCGAAGTGCCTTTTACTAACGCAATTCCTAGTGATTACGATGGGGTAATGGGAGTGCCAATAAGTTTTTTGGATAAATATTCGCCCGAACAATTTGAGATTGTTGGTTGGTCCAGGCACAATGATTACAATATGGATGGTGGTTATTGGAAAGGTGGAAAAAATGACGCCACCATAAATGGTAAAGATGTTTATAGAAGAATTTTGATTAGGCATAAGAGAAAATAATTATAAAAATACAATCATGGCAAGTAAAATTTTTATTGATAAATTTAAAAAAGAAATGGACTCTTTAGTGGGGAATAAAGATTTTTCTGAAAAAATTATTCGGATGGCTACAAGAGGAGATATTATTGAGGAAACGACGTCTGCTCTATTTTCAAAATATTTTCCAAATAGGTGTGGTTTTGGGAAAGGAGTTATTCTGGACTCTCTTGATAATAAATCAAAAGAGGTGGATATTGTTATTTTTGATAAGGATAATATACCGCCAATTTGTTTTGGAGATAAGTCTAAAAATAAAGAGAGAGTTGAAGGATTTTTTCCGATTGAATCGTGTTGGTACTCAATTGAAATTAAGAAAAATCTTAATAGCACAGAGTTGAAAAATTCAATTGAAAATATGAATTCTGTAAAAAATCTAAGATCTATTAATAGAATGCCAACGAGAATGCTTTTATCCTACGGTTCTGATTTAATTGGGAATGACATAAAAGAAGAATTTGAGCGATATAAAAAAAATGATAAAAATTGGAATAATGATCCTACTATTTGTGTTTTATGTGTACTTGGAAAAGGGTATTTGTTCGCACAACATGCAATAAGAGATATTGACGGTAAAAAAGTTTTATTGTGGAAATATATTGAATCGCAACCAAATTATTTTGAAGCTGTGTGTTGCATAGGAGGAATGATAAATACAATTACAGGTCAGACTTTTGGTTCGTACTTATTTGATGAGTCCAATATTCCAATTTTGGAGGAGATTGAACTTTAATAATAGGATTAATTAATAAATAAAATGAAAATAGTCTTATTGAGTTGAAAAGAGTGATAATTTAAATGTAGAGTTTAATAAATAAATCATTTTTATGGACATAGAGAACCTTTTAAAAAGTTATCCTGAAAAATCATTTTCTGAAAAATTTCAGGAAAAAAAGAAGAATCTTGTTGGAATTGGCGTGCCAGAAGATCAACTAAATAACATAGAGAGTTCATTCTCAAAGGTTTTTGACTATGATAAAGTAGTCAATAATTTTTATAAAAAGATTTCTAAGAATAAAAATATAAATTTAGATAATAGAAGTTTTAATAAAATACAGTCAAATTTTTCGCGAATAGTTGAACTTAACAATCATTTAGAGAGCGATCTTGTTGATTTTCAGAATAAAAATGATGTTAATCAATTGTTCTCAGGGTTCATTGAATTTTTAAGAAACAAAGGATATCTGGACAACATAAGATATGATGCTGGTGGAAGAAGTGTTGTGACTGACGAGGCGATTCTCGACAAATACATAGATGAATTAAATCTAATCAATAAAGAGATCGAGGCTCCTAATTTTAATTTAGAAAAGCTTAAGGAAGCTGAGGATGTAATGAATCAAGTTATAGAAAATAAAGATAAATTTGAAAATGCCTCTAAAACAGCTGAAAACTGGATAAGGACTGATCAAAAAGCTGTTACAATGTCCATAAAAGACAAGGCTTCAATTTTTAACAAAAAAGCAAATAACGATCATGCTGGAAAGAATTATGGATGGTGGCTGGCAGCTTCCGTTATAATTGGGATTATTATGGTAAGTTGTGTTTTTTATTTCATAAAGGAATTGGATGGTGTTGAAAATGTATCAGTTGGATCCGCCCTGTTAAGAATTTCATCTTGAATCGTATTGTCTTATTTTGCTTTTATTTTTTCACAACAATTTCTAAACCATAGAAAATTGTATGAATTTTATAAGTTTAAGGCAATAGCTTTAGTAACTATGGAGGAGTTGCTAAAAACTTATACTGAGCAAGGTGATAAGGAACTTATTTTAAACAAGGCCATTAATATTATTTTTTCAGAACCAATTTTTAATGAAGATAGGCATTTGCAACAAAAATTAGTAGATGAGCTAGTAGAAATAATCAAAAAGAAAGCATAATTTATTTGGAATGTAAGCAAATAAAAATGGAAGTAAGCGCGATAAAATTGTAAACTAAAAAATATGAGTGAATTTGTTTTTGTAAATAATGGAGCTGACGGGAAAAATATTTTGGATTTACTGAATTTTTTTGTACAATTCGGAATTTTATTTTTTGCTGGATATGCCGTATTAAGTGCTACGAATATTTATAGAAAACAGAAAGAAGAAGACAAAAAATTATATGAAGAGCAGAAAAAAATTGATAGAGGAGAAGATTCAAGACAAATGAAAATCAACACTTTGAAGGATTTTGTTAGTTATAGATTTGATTTAAAAGGAAAAGAATTTTCGAAGGCATTAAATGAAATCCCTATTGCTTTTCATGATTCGGAAGATGTTATAAAAAAATGGAACAATTTTTATGTCGTTATAAGCGGAGACGGTGGGAATTTTATAAATGAAGAAGATGAGACAGAAATGTCTAATAAAACGCTAAATTCATTATTTGAAGAAATGTGTAAAGATTTGAATATAAATTTAGGTAAATATACAAACGATGAATTTCTGAAAGTATTTAATAAAATATCTTAAATAATATGAAAGGAATAATCTACATAATGACAACTGCTGTTTCTGGTTTGATAAAAATAGGGAAAACAGGGAGTAAAAATTATCAAGAGCGAATGCGTAATCTTGAAGCTAACGGTTATTATAATGTGGCTGGGTTAAAAAAATTTTTTGCAATGGAGCTTGAAGACTATGATGACAAAGAATCATTACTGCACGATATTTTTAATAAACACCAAGTAGGAGAGAGTGAGCTATTTGCGCTTGATCAAGAATTAATAAGGCAACTATTACTTTCTTTTAAAGGAAAAATTATTTATCCTGAAAACATTGATCAAGAAAAAGAATTTGACCAAGTGTCAAAAGTTAGAAAACAAAGCAATTTGTTTAGTTTCTATAGAAAAGGTTTGAAAAATGGGGATGAAATTATTTTTAAAGATGATGAAAACATAATCGTAAAAGTTGTTGGCGAGCGTGAAGTGGAATATGAAGGTCAAGTATGGAAATTGTCTCCACTTACATACAAACTTTATGAGCAGAGGGGAGAATTAAATAATAGCGGAGCTTATGCTGGCGCGAATTATTTTAAATATAAAGGCAAAAAATTAAAAGATTTGTCAGATGTCGGTTAAAAATATATTTGTAAGAAATAAATATTATAAATAAACAAAATAAAAAAAATAAATCCAAAAAATTAGCGGTTTTTGAGGGTAAGAAAATCCAACGGATTTGGGATGAGGAAAAAGAACTATAAATGCAAAATAGCTAAAGTTAAATAATAAGAAAAAATAATATGAAAACAATTTTGAAAACCGATATTACTGTCAAAGAAATTTGTGATGGATTTGTCTACAATGAACTGGAGGGCAAGGGCTTGTTTGGCTTGTCCGGAAAACTCACCATCCAGCCAGAGTATCAACGTAACTATATTTACGCCGAAGAGGGAAGAGAGGCTGCTGTTATTGATTCGATACTAAAAGGCTATCCTCTTGGCTTGATTTATTTCAACAAAGTCGATGACGATCAGTTGGAGGTGCTTGATGGTCAACAGCGAATTACTAGTCTTGGACGTTTTGTAAATGAAAAATTTGCCATCAAAGACGAAAGCGGTACGGAACAATATTTTAGTGGTATGGCAAAAGACAAGAAGGATAAGATTTTGGAAGCAAAGTTGCTTATTTATGAATGCGAAGGCGCTGAAAGTGAGATAAAAGAGTGGTTCAAGACAATCAATATTGCCGGTGTCCCTCTTAAATCCCAAGAGTTACTGAACGCTATTTATTCCGGAGAATTTGTAACTCTTGCAAAGGAAGAATTTAGCAATAGTCAAAACGCCAATATTCAAAAATGGAGCGCGTATGTAAAAGGTAGTGCGAACCGACAAGACTACTTGGAGCAAGCACTGGATTGGGTAAGTAAAGGGAATATAGATGAGTATATGAGTCGTCATCGAAATGATACAAATATTGCAGAACTAAAGACATATTTTAATAGTGTGATTGACTGGGTTTCCAAGGTATTTGTTGATGTTGAAAGTGAAATGAAAGGCCTGGAGTGGGGAAGGTTGTATGAGGCGTATCACAAAAAATCTTATGATCCCGAGAATGTATCAGCGGAAGTCCACAAACTCTATGCTGATCCGTATGTCAAAAATCGCAAAGGTGTTTTTGAGTTTGTTCTTGGCGGATTGGTTGATGCGAAGTTGCTCAATGTTCGAGTTTTTGATGAAGCTACCAAGAAAGCGGTTTACGCGACGCAAACTGCCGAAGCCAAATCTAAAAAAGAATCCAATTGTCCGCTTTGCGCTATCGGACATGATGCCAATAAGAGTAGAATTTGGAGTTTTTCTGAGATGGATGCCGATCATGTAGCGGCTTGGAGTAAGGGTGGTGAAAGTGATATAAAAAATTGTCAGATGCTTTGCAAGACACACAATCGAGCAAAAGGGAATAAGTAAAAATAAGAAAAATAAAAAGTACCTACGACCATACCTACGAGCGTAGGTACGAGTTGAAATAAAAGTAAATAATTAATAGATTCTGAATCAAGTTCAGAATGACATAAATTTATGGAAAAATATGTTAGGAAAATCGGGAAGGCGAGTAAATGGAGCTATAATGTTGTAATTCCCAAGGAGATTATAGAGAAATATGGCTGGAGGGAAAAACAAAAAATAGTATTAGTTGACAAAGGCCGAGGAAAAATAGAAATTAGAGATTATCGGAGTAAGAAGAGATAGGTTTTTTTGTGTGCAGTTAAATTGAAATAAATCCACCCCTCTGTCTCGCTATTCAGCGAGACACCTCCCCTCATGGAGGGGAGGAGGTGTGGTAGATGAGTAAACCTTGCTTCGGCGGGTTTTTTATTTTTGATAAATTTTAATTGATGTTAAAATAAAAATGTAATAATTAAGTTTATAATTTTATGAGAAAATCAAAAACAAGGGATATTGAAAAAGTTTATCCCAAAAAAGACTTTATAAAAAAACTCCGAAGATTGGCTGACGCTCTGGAAAAAGACAAGCAATTTCGCATTCAAGTTGCAGGAGAGAGAATTAATATTCCCAAAGGCGCAGTCGTAAACATTGAGCACGAAAAAGGAAAAAAAGAAGAGGAGTTGGAATTTCAAATTAAATGGGAGAAATAGTTTAAAAATAATTACCCAAATAATTTTTCTGTGGTAGAATTATCTTATAAATATTTAAACTTAGTTAAATTATTTTTTTAGTTTAGCTGGAAATAAAAAGTATTCAAAAATGAAGAAGAAACTAGTGATTGTTAATGACAAGATGCAAAAAAAATATCGTTACTATATCACTGAACCGGTGGGAAAAAATTTTCGCGATGATTTTAAGCCAGAGTTAACACCCAGAGAGATGCTTGAGCTGGGAGTTTTTGGTGGGAAATACATGACTGATTGTCAAAAAGAATTTCCTAAAAGTTGGTTTAAGAAAGCTAAGCTCTCGCCAAGTTTTTCAGATAAAAATATAAATTTTTTCAAAGTTCAAGCAAGCCAACCACTTAAGGTATGGGAAGAGAAAGGGTGGATACATGGAGATGATCCGAGGGGTTGGTTTCAATGGTATGCAAGGTATTATATGGGACGTAGACATGAAGATGATGATAGGCAGATTAAGAGATGGAAATCTTTTCGTAGGCACTTATCAGCAGTAAAAAATAATTGTGCTAAAGGAGATCTAAGCTGTCGATCCCGACAAAGGCAAGCTCTTTTGCACTGGGCTTATGATAGTCGAAAAATATAGTTATACACATTTTTCAAAATATTTAGAATTATACACTATACCGCGATCGCGGCATACTGTATAAAATAAAAAAATGTCCTTAGGAATTAAGAAACATCTTGATGTTCGGGTTTATGGAAAGGTGCAAGGAGTTACTTATAGACTTCTCTGCCAACAAAGAAGCCAAAAAACTGGGACTTGTTGGTTATGCGAAAAACTTACCTGATGGTACGGTGCAGATAGAAGCTGAAGGTAATGAAAATAAATTAAAACTTTTCTTGAATTGGTGTAAAAATGGTTCGGAATTATCTCAGGTTTCTGATATTGAATATGATATTAACGATAACATAAAAGAATTCGATAAATTTGAAACAAGATGGTGATATTTAATTAAAAATTAAGGTGAGTTCCTATGGAATGCAAAAAAGAGAAAAATTTAGAAAATTGTCCCTGTAGTTACCCAGGTTGCCCTAGAAAAGGGGTGTGTTGTGAGTGCATAAAGCATCATAGAGAAAATGGAGAGTTGCCTGGGTGCTACTTTTCCTCAGAGGCAGAAGAAACATTTGATAGGTCTGTGGGAAAGTTTATGGAAGATAAAATATAATAAAAGCATGGAATAAATTATTATTTATACATAAATTGTATTTTGATTTTTGGAAGCGAGAACATTCCTTCATTTGGTCTATTAAAAATAATATAATTTTATATTAATATGGAAAATATGAATTGGTACAATGAACTTATTAAGCCCTTTTGGGCACCTCCGAGCTGGGTTTTCTCTCCAGTATGGACTTTTCTATATGTTATAATTTTCATTTCTTTTGGCTATGTGGCATATAAGTTTTTTAAAAAAGAGATTTCTTTTTGGATATTCCTTCCTTTCCTTTTGAATATAATATTTAACTTAGTTTTTACGCCAATTCAATTTGGTCTTAGGAATTTACCGTTAGCAACTATTGATATAATTTTAGTTTTAGGGACCCTCATTTGGGCTATGATGGCTATATCTTCTTTTACTCGCTGGGTAGCGCTTGTAAATACTCCTTATCTTCTTTGGGTTATTTTTGCAACTGTTTTACAGATAACAATTACTTATTTGAATAGATCTTTTTTTATTTAGTGGTTGTTGATAACTTTTCTTTGAATATTTGATTAAATTGTTTAAACTAAAAATAATATTAGCAGATTAGCTTATGCTTAATAAAAGATATTTTTAGGCGAATTAAGAGAGTCGTTATCATTTATTTTTTTAAAAAAGGGAGAGCGTCTATTTGATGTTATTGTTTCAAGCTGGATTTTTTTTAAGAAAAAGATAATTGCAATTCAATGCCTGCAAAAAAAGACAAAGAAATACCCTGCCTTTTTTGGTTTTATAGAAAATAGATTTAGTAATAATAATTTCTATGGACTACCTCTTAGTCTCTTGTTGCTGGCGCTGATATGTGCGGTCTCTCTTTTTAGTGAAATTGTAGATGAGTTAGTTAGCTCTAATTTTGCAATTTCTATTGATCAGAAAATTTTGGATTTAATTTCTTATTTTCAGAGCGAAGAGCTGGACAGCATTTTCTTTTTGATAACATTACTAGGAAAAGCAGAAGTAATAATCTTGCTTGCATCTTCTGCAATTGTTTTTCTGATGTTGTGGAAAAAATATCTTTATATCGCTCCTTTTTTAGTATCTATTGTGGGTAGTCAGGTAATGACATATATAGGAAAGAGAATTTTTGAGCGTTCTCGACCAGCGGTATCTTTTTATCCTGAAACTTCATTTTCCTTTCCAAGTGGCCACGCTAGTGTTGCAGTAGCTTTTTATGGATTTTTGGCTTATGTATTTATAAGAGAGTCTCTCGCGTGGAAAACAAAGGTGAATATTTTCTTCAGTGCATTAAGTGTTATAGTTTTAATAGGAATAAGTAGGATATATTTGGGCGTACACTATCCTAGTGATGTCGGAGGTGGATTTTTGTCTGGAGTTATGTGGCTTATTTTGGCTATTGGATTTTCGGAATATTTTTATCATAAGAAAAAATATAAAAATAAATCCTTATGAAAAATTTTTTTAAGAAGTTTCCAGAGATTTATACAGCTCTTTCTGAGAAGAGGGACGGCTCAATGAAAATATCCAAAAAAGATAATAAAAATAGAGATAATTATTTTCAGAAAGAAGGATTATTATCAAAAAAAATCATTAGTGCGGGTCTTGAAAACAAGACTAACGTTGCCATAGTGAATACTTCCTCTCTAGAAATAATTCAAAACACTGATTCTTTAGTTACTAATGAAAAAAATATATTTCTTTCAATCACAGTCGCAGATTGTATACCAGTTTTCTTTTATGACAGGAAAAATAAAGTGATTGCCATCGCTCATGCTGGATGGAGGGGTATTGTGGGCGGAATAATTAAATATACAGTGAATAAGATTCAGGAAGTTGGTGGGTCTATAGAGAACTTATATGTTGGATTGGGACCTGGAATAGGAGCTTGCCATTTTGAGATACGGGAAGATGTATTAGATAAGTTTAAAAAATACGATAAATTTATTGTAGAAAACAAGAACAAGATATTTGTTGATCTTAAGGGAATAATCAGAAATCAATTGCTGGACTTGAATATAAAAAACAACAATATAGAGGATGATAAAGTTTGCACCTTTGACAGTGATAAATATTTTTCCTACCGAAGAGATAGGCCACGAGAAGTAGAAGCTATGATAGCAATTATTGGCTTGGTGCGTTAAGAAAGTTTTTTTATGTGTAACTAATTATTTTTTAGCATTGCTTACTTTTGTCAACTCTTTCTCAAGAATATCTATGTGCCTTTTGGTTTCTTGAGTCAGGTTTTTGAATATTTTTTTGATAAGAGTATCTTTGGGTGTGAAAATATCAAAATATCTCTCTTCAAGCATAGAGCGTTCTATGCGAAGGGCAGTAAGTACCGCGTTGCGATGAAAAACACTCTTTTTTTCTGTTTTTTCAATTTCTTTTAGCACAAAATCCATGAGATAATTAACTATGTCATCTGAGAACTTGATTTTAGTTATGGAATTTATATAATCTCCAGCAGAATTTTCATTTATGTAAGCTGCATGAGATATTTCCTCCTCAGAAAGTTTTTTCCAGAATTCTTCTTTTTCAGGAATTTTTTTAGCATAGAGTGCATAAAGATTGCTTATGTTCAACTCATTTTCTTTGAATAAGAGAAGTAGAGGCTTTTCTTTGGAGAGATTGTTTTTTGCCATATCTTTTTTAATAAATGTTTATACAATATTCTTAATTTCATTATATAGCAAACGGCTATTATTTTCCAAATTTTTGTTACTGAGTAAAGAGTAGTCTCATATTTTTGAGTTGGTAGTTAATGCAAAGAGTTTACTTATCTTCTAAATTGTGCTAGCATTTTAAATTAGATAACCTTAATTCACACCTTAATAATCTCAACAAAATGCCTAGAAAAAAAACACAAAAAAGTAGTGATAAAAGTCATATATTAGTTAGGGGTGCCCGAGTAAATAATCTTAAGAATATTGATATTGATATTCCAAAAAATAAATTTGTAGTGGTTACGGGACTTTCTGGTAGTGGGAAGTCTTCTTTGGCATTTGATACTATTTTTGCAGAAGGAAACAGGCGCTATGTTGAAGGCATGAGCTCTTATGCAAGAACTTTTTTGGATGTGTCTTCCAAGCCAGATGTAGATAGTATAGAAAATTTAAGCCCGCCGATTTCCATTGATCAAAAAAGCGTGGTAAGAAGCCCGCGCTCTACAGTAGGAACTCTTACTGAGATATACGATTATTTAAGAATACTTTTTGCGCACGCAGGAGAGTTGCGTTGCCATGACTGTGGCAAGGTTATGAGTAAGAAAACAAATAAGGAAATTTTATCCGAAATACTTTCATTGCCGAATAAAACTAGGATAGTTATTCTTTCTAAGTACCAGCATGGTGAAAAAAATCTAACACTCGCCTTAAATCAAATTAGGCAGTTGGGATATGCTCGAGTTTGTCTTGATGGAAAAATTATGACAGTGCAGGAGGCTTTTATAAAAGCTAAAGATAGTAATGTTTTTTCAAGTATCAATATAGTTATAGATAGGTTGATTTTGGACCCAAAGGATCCGGACAAAGAAAGGATACTGGATTCTGTCGAAACAGCTATGAGAACAGGAGAGGGTTCCATGATTGTGCTTATTAATAACAAAAAAGAAGTTATTTTCAATAGAAACTTCATATGTCATGATTGTGGCAACAATATAAAGGAAATAAATCCACGAAATTTTTCTTTTAATAATCCAGAGGGTGCCTGCAGAAAATGTTCCGGACTGGGAGCTAGGATGAAGGTTGACCCTGATCTCATTTTGCCTAATAAAAAACTTTCTTTAGCAGAAGGTGCTATTAAGCCATGGGGAAGCGTAACTGATGGAGTTTCTAGTAATAGGCAAAGTATAATTGCTCTCAAGAATCTTTCAAAGAAGCTTAAATTCTCATTAAATAAGCCGCTTAATAAATTAAAAAAAAGAGACATAGAGGCAATCCTTTACGGATATAAAGAGGTTCAGTTTGAAGGTATTGTTGGTTTTATGGAAAAGAAGTACAGAGATACAAAATCTGAACACACTCGCAATGAAGTGGAAAAGTATATGACGATAGAGACATGTTCCTTTTGTGATGGGAAAAGAATTAAAAAACAATATTTAAATGTTTTTATAGACGATAAAAACATAAATGATTGGGTTATTATGCCCATAGTTTCTTTGGTTGAGTATTTAAAAAGATTGCTTAATGAAGAATTCTTTAAAGGTGACGAGGCTTCAAGGTCTTTGCTAAACGAGTCTATAGAGAGACTGGACACACTTAATAATGTCGGGCTAGGGTACCTGAGTCTTTCTAGGGGAACGCAGACTATTTCTGGAGGAGAGGCTCAAAGAATAAGATTGGCCACACAAATAAAATCAAAATTGACAGGTATTATATATGTTTTAGATGAGCCATCTATCGGTCTTCATAGTAGGGATAATGACAGGCTTATTGAGACAATAAAATCTTTACGTGACGCTGATAATTCTCTGGTTGTTGTGGAGCATGATCGTGATTTTATGAAAGCAGCTGATTGGATAATTGATATGGGGAAAGGCGCTGGTGAAGAAGGCGGGGAAGTTATCTTTAGCGGAACTATAGAGCAAATGAATAAAACAAAAAATTCAACAGCAGAGTATATAAAAGGCAAAAAAACTGTTTTTGAGAAAAGTAAAAAGAAAAGAGAAGGGAGAGATTCAATAGATGTTATTGGAGCGAATGAAAACAATTTAAAAAATATTAATATTGGAATTCCTTTGGAAAGAATGGTTGTGGTTTGCGGAGTTTCTGGATCTGGAAAGTCCACCTTAGTGAATGATATATTGGCAAGAGTTTTGAACAAGAAATTTTACAACGCTAAAGCAAAACCAGGGAAGCACAAATCCGTTAAAGGTCTCGGTGATATAAATAAGGTAGTCAATGTAACTCAGTCCCCAATTGGAAAGACTCCTCGCTCAAACGCAGCTACTTATACTGGAGTATTTTCTCACATTAGAGATCTTTTTGCTAAAACAGAAGAGTCTCAGAACAGAAAATATTCAGCTAGTAGGTTTAGTTTTAATATCAAAGGAGGTAGGTGCGAGGTCTGCCAAGGGGAGGGTAAGAAAAAGATAGAGATGCATCTTCTTCCAGATATGTATGTTGAATGCGAAGCTTGTGATGGGACTCGATATAATAAGAAGACCTTAGATATAGAGTATCAAGGAGCTAATATAGCTGAAATATTGAAGATGAGTGTTAGCTATGCCTCCAAGTTCTTTAGAAAGCATCCTCTAATTTACGATAAATTGAAGGTCATGGAGGATGTTGGGCTGGGATATCTAAAGCTAGGACAAAGCGCCGTAGAGCTTTCGGGAGGTGAAGCCCAGAGAATAAAGTTAGCTACTGAGCTAGCTAGAAAATCTACCGGAAAAACAATGTACATTTTAGATGAGCCAACAGTGGGTCTTCACTTTGATGATATTAAAAAATTATTGAATGTTTGTGACGCTCTGGTAGACAAGGGAAACTCAATTCTTATTGTTGAGCACAATGAAGATGTCATAAGAAGTGCGGACTGGGTTATTGAGCTTGGTCCTGAAGGCGGGGAGGATGGTGGACATGTTGTATTTGAAGGATCTCCAGAGGACTTGAAGAAGCATAAGAATAGTCCAACAGGCAGATATTTGTAACATAATTTTTTTAAAATATAGATGGCTGAAAATTTAGATAAAAATATTCTAAGCACAGTCTGCTACTATGATGCATTGGGATACCCAATGACAGTTTTTGAGATTTGGAAATACCTCATAGAAACAAGAAGCGATAAGGAGGGAAAAGATGATAGTATCGGTCTGGAGTATATTATAACTAGATTAGATAAAGACAGCTTGAAAAGATTTATCTCACAAAAAAGAGGCTTTTATTTTCTTAAAGGAAAAGATTTTCTGGTTAACCAGAGAATAAAAAGAGATAAAATATCAAATCAGAAAATAAGAAAAATAAGAAAAATAACTTACCTTCTACGTTTTCTACCTTTTATTAGAGCGATAATAGTAACAGGCAGGCTTGCAATGAAAAATGCTAGAGGTAGCAGCGACTGGGATGTTTTGATTGTTTTAGAAAAAGATAGGATATGGACAGGTCGGACAATTATTACTTTCTTTACTCACTTACTGGGTAAGCGTAGACATGGTAACAAAACCAAGGACAGAATTTGTTTAAATTATTTTGTGACTACTGATTCTTTGGAGATAAAAAATAAAGATTTGTTTTCTGCTAATGAATATTTCTTTTGTGTCCCAATATTTAGCACAAAAAAATATTTTGAAAAATTTCAAATTAGAAATAAATGGATTAAGAAATATAAACCTAATTATTTTTTGAGTAATGTGAAGAACTTGAAGGAAGTTAAGGATACTAAAATAAGCGAGTTTCTTAGAAGTGTCTTAGAAACTATCTTTAGTTGGAATATTTTAGAAAGTTACTTGGAAAAAATAGAGAAGAAAAAAATTAATAAAAATCCTAAAACAAGAAAAGAAGAGGGGCTTATAGTCGCAAACAAAGATGCGTTAGTTTTCTTGCCAGAGCCGCAGGGCCCAAAAGTTTTTGATGATTTTAAGAAGAATATAAATAAACTTAATATTTAAATAAATATGAGATTTTTTCTTGATTTTGACGATGTTCTTTTTAATACTAAGAAGTTTAAAAAAGATCTGATAGCAATTTTTCTCTCTCATGGAATAACTGAGGAACAATTTAATAAAAGTAGTTATTGGGGAGATAAGTATGCACTGAATAAGCAAATCGATTTTTTGCGATATGAGTACGATATTGATGTAGAGAAATTGAAAAAGGATTTGGATTTGTTTTTAAATAACTTGCAAAAATATGTTTTCTCTGACGTAATCGATTTGCTTAAATACCTAGGCAGAGATAATATTTTTCTGGTTTCGTATGGAGAAAAAGAGACTCAGATGCAAAAAATAATTGGCTCCGGGGTAGACAAATATTTAAAAAAAATTGTTATTGCTGATACTATCAAATCAGCTCCTATTTTAGATATAATAAATAAATTAAGTTTAAAAGATTGTAATAATTATTTTATTGATGATAGACTTAAGTATATTGAAGAGGTGAAGAAAAATATTCCTAATATAAAAACTATTCTTCTCAAAAGATCTGATGGCCGCTACAATGATGATGCAAGTAAATATTGTGACTATGTTGTTAAAGATCTTGCGGAGGCAATTAATTTAATATTTTAAAAAAGCTATTTTGCAATCCTTGAGTATTTTTTAGACAAGGGTGCAATTTGGACAATAGAAATATATGTGTGGGATAATAGGTTATGTTGGAAAAAAAGAAGCCATGCCAGTCCTTTTGGATGGACTGAGAAGGCTTGAATATAGAGGATATGACAGTGCTGGAATAGCTGTATTGAATCAGAAAAAGCATACTATTAAAAGTATTAAATCTGTAGGAAAAATAGATAAGCTAGAGGAAAAAATAGGAGGTAGTAAATTTTTTGGCAATACGGGTATCGCACATACACGATGGGCGACTCATGGAAAACCTTCCGCTAAGAATTCTCACCCACACAGTGATTGCACAGGAAGTTTGCAAATAGTTCATAATGGGATCATTGAAAATTACCAGGAATTAAAAGAAAAACTCATTAAAGAGGGTCATAAATTTAAATCAGAAACTGATAGTGAGGTTATTGCTCATTTAATAGAAGAATATTACCAGAAAGATTTAGCAACTGCGATTAAAAAAGTTTTAAAGCTAATTAAAGGGGCTTATGGGATTGTGGTTATTCATAAAGATTTACCAGAAAAGATAATAGCTGCACGTAAAGGAAGCCCACTTATTATCGGAGTGGGAAAGCATGAGACAATAGTAGCTTCTGATGCTTCAGCTATTGTAAGATATACCAAGCAAGTTATTTATCTTGATGACGGAGAATTGATAGAGATTTCTCCAAATAATTTTGAAATATTTAATGTAAATAACAAAAAAATAACAAAAAAAGTTAAAGAGATTGACTGGGAGATAGATAAAATAGAAAAAGGAGGGTATGCTCATTTTATGCTTAAAGAAATATTTGAACAACCAAGCTCAGTATCCGACACCATGAGAGGGAGGCTGGTTAAGGAAAGCGGAAATGTTAGGCTAGGTGGTTTGCGGAGTATTGAAGATAGGCTGAGAAAAATAGAAAAATTATCTATTGTTGCTTGTGGAACAGCTTATACATCAGCCTTGGTGGGAAAGTATATGATTGAGGAATATGTAGGAATTCCAGTGGAAGTTGATTATGCCCATGAATTTCGATATCGTAAAACAATCATAGATGAGAAAACAGCTGTTTTGGCTATAAGTCAATCTGGGGAAACTGCGGATACATTGGCAGCTGTTCGAGAATCCAATGAAAAAGGAGCATTAACGATAGGCATAATTAATACAGTAGGGTCAACAATTGCAAGAGAGGTGGAAGCGGGTGTCTATAATCATGCTGGACCGGAAATTAGCGTGGCTTCAACCAAGGCTTATACCTCTCAAATAATTGTATTGGCAATGCTTACTGTATTTATGGGACGTCAAAGAAAGATGTCTTATGTAATGGGAAAAAGAATTATAGAAGAGTTGGAAGAGATTCCTAAGAAAATAAAAGAAATATTGAAATTCAGTAATAAAATAGAGAAAATTGCTAAAAAATATAGTAAGTTTAATAGTTTTGCTTTTTTGGGAAAAAAGTACAATTATCCACTAGCGTTTGAAGGAGCTATCAAACTTAAGGAAATTTCTTATATTCACGCGGAAGGATTTGCAGCAGGAGAGATGAAACATGGTCCTATAGCTATGATTGATGAAAATTTTCCCAGTGTCTTTATTGCTCCCAAGGATAGTGTTTATGAAAAGAATATAAGCAGTATTGAAGAGCTGAAAGCCAGAAAGGGAAAAGTAATAGCAATCACTACTCGAGGTAATAAAAAAATAGAAAAAACTGTAGATGATGTTATTTATATACCCAAAACATTGGAAATGTTATCACCCTTATTAACTGTTATTCCATTACAGCTTATTGCTTATTATGCTGGTACTTCAAAGGGTTTTGATGTAGATAAGCCTCGTAATTTAGCTAAAAGTGTTACCGTAGAATAAATTTTCTTATGAAAAAAAATAAAAATAATTTAAAGATATTGGATTTGATACAGGATCCTAAAGATGTTCGTAATCTTCCTTCAAAAAAACTTCCAGATTTATGTTGCGAATTGAGAAGTTTTGTAATTGATAGTGTCTCAAAAACCGGAGGACATTTTGGTTCCAATTTAGGAGTAGTGGAGCTCACAGTAGCATTGCATAGAGTTTTTGATACGCCTCAGGACAAGCTTATCTGGGATGTCGGTCACCAGACTTATCCACATAAAGTCCTTACCGGCAGAAAAGATAAACTTCATACTATAAGGAAAAAAGAAGGATTGGCGCCTTTTCCTAAGCGAGAAGAAAGCGAATACGATGCGTTTAGTGTCGGGCACTCAAGTACTTCTATAGGAGCAGCCTTGGGGATGAGTGTTGCCAATAGAAAAAAGAAAAACCCTCCTCATATAGTAGCAGTTATAGGAGACGGAGCACTTACTGGAGGGATGGCTCTTGAAGCTCTAAATCATGCTGGAGATGTTGAGGCAAATATGTTAGTTATTTTAAATGACAACGAGATGTCAATCTCTCCTAATGTAGGAGGAATGAGTAAATATTTAACAAGACTTATTTCTTCACCTTCTTATATAAATTTTAGAGAAAAAGGACGAGATATTTTGAGCAATATTCCATCTGTTAAGAATTTTGTTATCAAAGCTGAAAGCCACGCCAAAGGAATGATTAACCCGGGGACTATTTTTGAGGAACTAGGTTTTGATTACTATGGTCCAATTGACGGGCACGACGTTGAGACGCTTGTTGATATACTTTCTAATTTGAAAGAAGTTGAAGGTCCAAAAATTTTGCATGTAGTAACAACGAAAGGAAAGGGTTGTGAACATGCCGAAAAGGATTGTTTTTCTCTACATGCTACAAAGCCCTTTAATCCAAACACAGGTAAAACAAATGGAGATAAGAATAAAAAAATAACTTATACTAAAGTTTTTTCAGATTGGGTTTGCGATAAAGGAGCGGAAGATAAAAGGCTTCATGCGGTAACTCCAGCTATGTGTGAGGGGTCAGGTCTTTCTGAGTTTAAAAACAAATTCCCAGCTCGCTATCATGATGTGGGAATTGCAGAGCAGCACGCCTTAACTTTTGCAGCTGGACTAGCCTGTGAAAACAAGAAACCTGTAGTGGCAATTTACTCATCTTTTCTTCAACGTGCTTATGATCAACTTATTCATGATATTGCGTTGGACAATTTGGATGTGCTCTTGGCTATTGATAGGGCTGGAATTGTTGGAGCTGATGGAGCAACACACAATGGTAGCTTAGATCTTTCTTTTATGAGAGCTATTCCCAATGTTGTCATAATGGCTCCTGCAAATGAAGATGAGTGCTATCAGATGTTAGAAACCGGATATCAGTACAAGGGGCCGGCAGCAGTCAGATATCCAAGAGGAGGAGGAATTGGAGAGTATACTCTGAAGGAAAAAGTAGAAAAGTTGAAGATAGGGAGAGCTAAAATAATAGAAGAAGGCGAGGGTGTGGCAATTTTGTCATTTGGAGCTATGCTGGAGAATTCTAAAAAAGCAGCTAAGGAGCTGGGTGCCACGTTGGTTAATATGAGATTTGTAAAGCCACTGGACGAGGAACTGCTAAAAAAACTTTCGCAAAGTCACGACTACTTTATTACTATCGAAGACAATTCTATCAAAGGAGGGGCAGGAAGCGCCGTCAATGAATTTGTGCTTAATAATAAGCTTGATGTGAAAGTGAAAAACCTCGGACTTCCGGATGAATTTTTGCCCCATGGTGGAAGGGATGAGATATTGGAAGAAGCAGGATTAGGTGAGGATGGGATTCTGGAATCAATAAGGGATTTTATTTCATGAGTTTGTTAAGAATGTACGATCAATTTAATGTACTTGTTTGAAAGTTAGATATTTTTTATATAATGCTTTTTAATTGATAGTGAATAAGAGATTTATTTTTCAAAAAAGTTTCTTTTTCTCTGGCTTTTCGTTTCACACAGCAGATACGAAAAAGAATCCTTTTCTGAAAAATAAATTTAAGATGGAAATATAAATTAATTTTTATTAATACAGGCAATGCCGTTTTGAGTTTTAAAATTGAGGTCATTGGTGAATGATGAAAATAATATATTCTCTTATAAAAACTAAGGAAACGCTAAAAGTCAGCTATTTAAATCAAAAATGAGAAGCTTATAATTCTAAAATATATATAAAAATCATGACTAAATACATTTTAAATTCAGGAAATGCTAAAAAATTTCCTGAAAAAGAAAAAGCTTTTCTGGAAGAAATATTGAAAGATTTTGATAAGAAAAAATTAAAATTTTTAATTTGCTTCTTTTCTCAAGGGAGAGAGGATTGGGAGAAGAAATTTTCATCTTACCAAGAGAATTTGAAAGAATTAGCTGGGGATGATTTTGAATTAACTTTTGAATTAGCATTTCCGGATGATTTTGAGGAGCAATGCAAAAATTCCGATGTTATTTTTATACCGGGCGGAGACGATCATTTATTGCAATACTGGCTGAAGAAGTTCGATTTAGAAAAAATTTGGGAAGGAAAAGTTGTGGCAACTTCATCTGCAGGATCGAGCGCTTTGACTGAACACTCCTGGACTTGTGATTGGCGAAAATGTATGGATGGATTGGGAATTTTGCCGATCAAGTTTATCCCGCATTATAAATCAGAAACTTATGGCAATGATGATACGCGGGGTCCGATTGATTGGGAAAAGGCTTATGAGGATTTAGCAGATTATGGAGATAAAAGTTTACCAATTCAAGCCTTGGAAGAGGGAGACTTTGTAGTTTTGGAGAAATAGATATTTTGGACGCTGCGCGAAAATAGAAGCTCCGAAAAACATTCGCTTCAGGTGGAGGCATCTATAGAGGCATCCATAGATGCCGATATTTTTTGAGATAAAAAATATCGGCCTTATCTAGCCTATGCTTAGGTTGCATGTTTCGTTGCTAATAATTTAACTTTTTTTGGCAGCAAAAAAAGTTACAAAAAAACCCTGAAGTATATCACTACAGGGTAAACTGCCACACGTACTCCTTACATATACCTGCCTGCCGGTAGGCGGGAATAAATCTAACTTTCAATTCACTAAACACCTTATGAGATGTCATCCCGACCTTGCTGGAGGGATCTCTCGACTCCCTCGCCGCGGCGAGTACACTCGAGATGACATCTGGCGATATCAGTTTTTCACGTTCCTTTCAACCTGCCCGCCATTGCCTAACTAACAAATGTTTCAAATATTTTTATTTAATGTACAAAATATTAAAGTCTAAGAATTAATAACAATAAGACTATGGCAGGCGGGGTTGATTTATTTTATTCCAGTCGCCCGCCTGCAATGCAAGCAAAGCTTCGCGGGCAGGTAATGTGTGGGATGTAGTTGATGTATATATTTAAAAATAATAATTAATTCAAATATATGAAACCTGAACTTGGTTTTTATTCAAACAAAAATAGTACAATATACTAGTATATTGTACTATTTTTTAAATAAGGTATTTTTTGATGTCACTTTATGAAACCGAAATAATCAAGAGTTGGGATGATATTGGGAGCGAGGTTTTCTTGATGAAGTTCTTCGAGAGAGATCCATTTCCATTCTCGAATATCTTCTCCCGGTTTTATTTCGCCAACTCTTTTGGCTAGATAATGAACGAGGATTACATCAACTTTTTCTCCATCTTCAGTAATTTTCATGGTGTAGAGCAAGAAAGGATTTTCGTCAAGAATTTCCAATTCAACTCCCATCTCTTCCCTCGCTTCGCGACGAGCATTTTCGATGAGGTCGGTTTTATAATCTTCGACCTTACCACCGCAGAACTTCCAAAATTCAGTGTCACCATGTTGGTTAAGAAGCACTTTCCCATTTTCTACAATAACTGGGCCGGATGCGATTATTATTTTATTATTTTTCATATATTTAGGTTTTTAATAATTAACTTCATCTACATTTTAACATATAAACATTAAACATTTAAACGTATAAACATGTAAACATTTAAGCATGTAAACATTTAAGCATTTAAACATATAAACATGTAAACATTTAAATATGTGAGTATTTGACCACTTATTCTCATTTTGATTAATGGGGCAAAAGGCATTGACTTCATGTGTCTTTCTGGGCTAAACTAATAAACTATCATGTTTGCCAAAAAATACATATTTAAATACACATTTAAATGTACATTTCTTGGTGAGACGGGATATCCTCGTTTTATCCTGCTGGGCATTCCGGCGGCTTAGCGCATTGCTATGAAAAATGTTCTTTACATTTGTGGAGGCTTATCATGGACGACAGTATGCTAGCTTTATTGGAAAAATCAAGGATGTTTAACAGTTTTTGTAGAGGCTTTTTTTGTGAAGCCAAGGCAATATCGCCAAAGGGTTATGCTTTCTGGTTACCCCATTGTTTCAAGGAGCATAGCCGAGATGATAGCAGAGACGGACTAAAAAGATTTAATCATGAATTAAAATCATTTTTCCGTCGATATCTTGAAACTTGGGTTGATAAAAACAAAACGTCCGAAGAGGTCGAGGCTGCGATAAAAGATCTCTTTTCAGTGGCTAATTTTTTGGGAAATCTGGGCCAAGAAAAAGATTTCATTAAGTTAAGCTCAGGAAAAGATATTGTCGAAATTCACGAACCCATCAGTAATGCCAAATTTCGATTTAAGCGAATAGGTGATTTGTTGGCTTTCAATATCTTTCGTCCAGGGCGCAGTTCTGATGAGGCGCATACAACTGGAAAAAAAACTGTTTTGGCTCTGTGTCGAAGTAAAGACCGCAATCGAAATCAGGGTATTTATGAATTGATCCAGCGGGTGGCAGTCACACTAGAGGTTCCTGAGGTTAGTTTTTCTGAATCTAGAAATAGAAATGGTTATTCTCTGGCAAGATTTAGAAAAGAAATTGGTAAGGCTCTTTACCTTATGTCGATTGGTGATTATTTTTCCTCAGATAAATTGATTAAAAATTATCAGACCTTAAAAGGAGACTTGCCTATTGGGAATTGGCGAGGACTTAGCATTGTAGCTCGCTTAATTCATCTTGATGCAATCAATAATAAAGAGCATATAGCCAGTGATGATTATAATTTTAGAGATCGAGCTATGGCTTGGAGAAGAGGAAACTTAGTTCGTGTAACTGACTCTCGTGAAGTAGATTTTTATTTAACGGAAAATTCTCCGATTGCTTTAAGGATTTCCATAAATAGCTCCCTGTCAGAAAGAGGCTTCGCTCAAGTTGACCGTTCAGGAAAATATATGGATGAACAGTTCCTGATCGCCAATGTCGGGAGCATGGTGGCTATGAACTTGGGATCCATGATGCTGGATAGACATGATGAAAAATTCTATCAGATGAATCCCATTGAAAGATAGTTGGATTCTCAAAAAAATAGACCCACCGGAAAGCGTAATCGCTTTCCGGTGGTTTTTTGATTATATTATCTTTAAAACTTTTGGATACTGTGGGATATATTTTGAAAGACTAGGCAGTGCCTTGTCCCTACAAAGATTTGATCATATAAGTATCCTTTAATCGATAACCAAGTTTTCTGTAATAGTTTCTGACACCGACGCCGGAGATGACGGCGATTTTCTCAGCGCCAAATTCTTCACGAGCAACACGCTCGGCTTCAAGAACGAGTTTTTTGCCGAGGCCGATGTGTTGAGGTCCCTCCTGCGACGCTTTTGCGTGCATGGCGGGCAGGGAATTTTTATCGCGCTTACTTATATCGGCCAGTTTTCCATAGGTGTGAATTTCGCGGATGATGGCCATTGGGCGACTCGAATTAGAGGGCGACTCACACTCGAATGACCCGAATATGTGCTTAGATGATTTAGGCCGTGAATGACTTGAATGGTTTGGGGTAGAATTTGTGAGATCAACCCCCTCCCAACCTCCTCCTTGAGAAGGGGGAGAGGCTTGGGGAATGCGGAGACGGAGAAGCGCGTAGAGCTTTTTCTTATTAGGGGAAACAAGTTGTAAAAAAATTTCTTTTCCTTCTGAAGCTGCATAATCAATTCTATCTAAAATAATTTTATTTTTAGCTTTGTATCCTCCTTTTATCTCTCGACAGCGAATACATTTGCATTTTGACTCTTTTTCGATTATTTGCCGCAAGTTGGAAACTTTGGGACCAGCTTCAATGGAGGGGACTGGTACATCGCGAATAAGTCTCTGAATTCTAACGTAAGGTGGAATAATATTGTTTTTGATATCGATTATCATTCTTTGAAAATTTTTGTCAGAAAGTGCTTTGTATTTTCCTTTTTTCCAAAGTTTATAGAGTTCACTGTTTCTAACAACTACTGTTGGATAAATTTTGAGCATGTCCGGCTGAAATTCAGGATTAGAAAAAAGTTCCTTGAACATATTCACATCTTTTTTGTAAGAGCTTCCCAGAAGTCCTGGCATCATATGGTAATTTATTTTAAATCCAGCATCTTTAAGTAGTTTGGTAGCGTTAACAATTTCTTTTTTTCCATGACCACGATTATTTTTTTCTAAAACATTGTCATATACAGACTGAATCCCTAGTTCTACCCTTGTTGCACCAAGCTTACGAAAGTTCAAAATTTCTTTTTTGTCTATATAATCCGGCCGAGTTTCTAGGGTAAGTCCGACAATTTTATGAAGGGCTTTCTCATTTCTTTTTTGCTCGTGTGTTAAATCCACCTTCTTTTTTTTGGAGACGATTTTAGACAGGGTGTTTTTAGCACCCCCTCCCAACCTCCCCCTCAAAGAGGAGGAGGGGCTGGAAACGGGATAGTCGTTAGCGGCACGAAAACACTCAGATATGAATTTTTTTTGATAACTTTTTGGGAAGTAAGAGAAGGTTCCGCCCATAACAATGAGTTCTATTTTTTCAGTTGAGTGACCGTTTAGCTCAAGAGCTTTAATGCGACTTTGAACTTGTGAATAGGGATTAAATTTGTTCATGATAGCGCGCATGACAGCCGGTTCGTTGGATAGATAGCTTTTGGGCATATTTTTCTCAGTTGGGCAAAAAATGCATTTTCCCGGACAAGTAGAGGGTTTGGTCAGAACGGCAATAACAGCTACTCCAGATTGAGTGCGTATGCTGCGAGAAAGCATTGCTTTTTCTAGAGCTTTATTTCTAACTATTTTTTTCTGAAAAACAAGTTCCTCGTAAATCTCGCGTAGATCTGCATTGGTTGGTTGAGAGGATTTATTTTCTGAAAAAAAACTTTTCTTGAACTTTAAAAAAGCCTTGGAATTTTTGAAGTTTTTTCCTGAAGCGAGCATGATAAATTTTTCTTGGAGATCTTTAATCATTGGATTGATGTACGAAATTAGCTATTATGGTATTATTAAGTAAGTTTGAGGTAAGATCACAAATTTATTATTGCATTTTAACCGTCCTCCTCTTTTTTTGATATTCAAGGAATCGTCGAAGTGCTTTCAATACAGTGATAATTCGCGAGCTTTGAATTTGAAGAGTTTTGGAAAATGTTTTATTTGTTACCAGCTTAATGTTAAATCATTCTAGCACTTAGTGACCAATTGGTCTAGGTAAGTTTAGATTTATTTTAGTAATATGGAAAAGGAAATTCAAGAAAAAATTTTAAAAGAAACGGAAGCTGGTTATGATATGATATCTCATAAGTTTTCTCAAACTAGAAATAGATTTTGGAGAGGGCTAGAGTTTATAGAAAAATATGCTAAAAGGGACGATAATATTCTGGATTTTGGATGTGGTAATGGAAGGTTAGCTGAGCTTTTTAAGGGCAAGAATGTCAACTATTTTGGGGTAGATACTTCGGGCAAATTGATTGAATATGCTAGGGAAAATGAAAATATAAGAAATGAGCTAAGTAGTATCGAGTTTGTAAAATTGGATTATAATTTTGAAAAAATTCCTTTCCGGGATAACTTTTTTGGAAATGCCTATGCAATAGCTGTTTTTCATCATGTTCCAAGTGATGAGCTGCGGGAAAAGTATGCCAAAGAGCTTTTTAGGACAATATCTGAAGGTGGCTATGTAATAATTACTGTCTGGGATTTGTGGCAACCAAAATATAGAAAAAAAGTTTGGAGGAAAAACTTGGATAAACTTTTAGGTAGAAGTTTTTTGGACTGGAATGATGTGTATATAACATTTACAGATAACGAAGGGAAAGTTTTTAATCGTTACCATCATGCTTTCACTAAAAGATACCTAAAAAAATTATTTAAAAAAGCTGGATTTGAGATAGAGCTAATAAAAAGGATAGATGGAAATATAGTTCTTGTTGGGAGAAAATAGTTGACTAATTTAAAATAAAAGTGTATCCTCATATAGAGATTTAAATGATTAAAATTTAAATAAATAAGAGTCGAAGAGAGCAGATTCTTCGATTTTTGGTTTGTTTGCTAAATAAAGAAATGAACGAAAAAATAGTAAAATTCAATTTATCACAAAGAGATAATAAAGATATCCCAAAGATTAAAACCGGGGATATTGTCAAGGTTCACAGAAAGATAACAGAAGGGGAGAAGGAGAGAATTCAAATTTTTGAAGGAATTGTTATCGCTATCAATGGAAAACAAAGCAGTTCTCCTACTTTAACTGTTAGAAAGGTCTCTAGCGGAGTTGGTGCGGAGCTTGTTTTGCCTATCTATTCTCCTAGTGTTGAGAAAATAGAAATTGTTAAAAGAGCTAAGGTTAGAAGAGCTAAGCTTTATTATATTAGAGAAAAGTCTGCCAAATCCATGAGGCTTAAATATAAAGATATGGCTGATTTTGCTTCAACTGAGGATGAAGATAAGGCTGAGGTTTCTGAGGATATTCAGGATAAAAATGACGAAGGAGATAGTAAAAAAGAGGGTGATAAAAAAGATCCTGACAGTAAAAAGGAGTCAAAAAGTGATGATGCGCCTGTCGAGAAAAAAGAAAATAAAGAGGGCTCTTCAAAAACAGAAGAAAACAAAGAAGTGCCAGCGAGCGACTCAGCTAAGGATAAGAAAACCGAGTAAGTTTACTTAATTGAATAGTTGTTTATTTTGAGGTATAATTTATTTATTGTGAATCTAGCCGTGGTGCTGGAATTGGTAGACAGGCTAGCTTGAGGGGCTAGTGTCCATTAGGGCGTGCGAGTTCAAATCTCGCTCACGGCACCCTGTACCATTCGGTACAGGACGCAGCTCTGGCAATATACTCGTGGAATTAGTAACAGGAAAGAGGCTCCGTGATATTGGAAGTTAAGTGAATTGATTTTGCAGTTTATAGTTATAATTAGGGACGATTAGCTCCCTGAAGTATTGAGACTACAGGGCAGGCAGCAGGAAAGAGACTCCGTGATATTGGAAGTTAAGTGAATTGATTTTGCAGTTTATAGTTATAATTAGGGACGATTAGCTCAGTTGGTTAGAGCGCTTCTCTTACAAAGAAGAGGTCACTGGTTCGAATCCAGTATCGTCCACACTTCGACTGGTTACTATTGTGAGAAGATGAATAAGGTGTTTATTTTATTTTTATAAAGGGCGTATAGCTCAGTTGGTTACCTGCCTGCCGGCAGGCAGGGAGCGCACTCGCCGCGGCGAGTAAT